>ERZ1026868.1309-NODE-1309-length-13061-cov-82.777026_pt1 | contig 13061 bp, 14 predicted proteins | sample MGYA00380164_ERZ1026868 | MGnify/ENA primary metagenome ERZ1026868 (study PRJEB33269, sample SAMEA4719800) | human gut metagenome | biome: human-associated habitat; feature: organic feature; material: feces | place: Cameroon | collected 2013-10 ... | reverse complement strand
TCTGAAAACAATGGAGATAATTATTACGATATCGACATACAAGTAGATAAACTTTCAAACGATTATGACGTAGATCAACTCGTCAAGAAGATAAAGAAAGAAATCACAAAAGATGCTAATTATCGTAATGTAAGAACGATAAACCTAAAGAGATAAAGGAGGAAGAGAATTGGAAGTTATAAAAGGCGATTTTATTGGCTTTACAATAGGTGACTTCCATTCTTCCCAACTGGGTATTTTGAGGACAAGCAACGGGGATAGGTTCGATGAGGACCTACTCCCCGCGTTTTCGGACTCAACCGCCCAAGTTCCGGGAGGTAATGGTTCATACTACTGGAAGTCGCTTTTCTCGGAGAGAAATTTTTCGATTCCTATTGCTTATGACTCAATGACGGAGAAGCAGTTTCGCACCCTCCGCCGCGTAATGTCAAGTAAAGACATAATTCCACTTGTATTTGACGAAAGACCTTATAAGGAATATTTGGTCAAGCCTACGGGCACGCCACAGCTTAACTTTATTTGCTTTGATGAAAAAGACGCGAGAGTTTATAAGGGCGAAGGAACATTGGAGTTTACTGCTTACTATCCTTTCGCGCGAAATAGACATATCAAAGGACATGGACTCAAGTATTTGAACGAGTTTAAGACGAATGGTGAATATTCGCTACCTGAGTGGTCGGGATTTATGTCGAATCGTGATGAGTGGAGCGAAAGTAGCGGAATGTTGATGGAGCAAGGGGAATACGACAAAGTTACTAAGTTTGCTACTACCGCCCCAAAATATGGCATAAGACTTTATAATGCGGGCGACCTTGAAACAGATTTTAAGCTTTTCATTGAGCTAAATGAGGGAGTTTTCCCCGTTCAGACTCTTTGCCTGCAAGATGATCCTAAAGCTACTGGACCGATTAAGCTTGGGAAGATTATGAAATTTCACGAAGCCGTGGCGAATCGTACCATTACAAACAAAGAAGAAAAGAATGATAATCGGTTTATTTGTATTGATGTAAAATCGAATCTACTGCTTGGCTACAAGGGCGAGAAAGACTCCGCAGAAGTTCTCCAACCTACCGAGCCTACGGGTAAAATTTACAACAAGTTTATTGCAAGCGGCGACTTCTTTACAATCCCAACTTCTTTTGAGTTTAAGACAATGTATTTAGGTGTATATACCGATACCGCGGTTAACCCAATCAATAAACTTGAATACAATTATCTTTACTATTAAGGAGGCGGTTAGATGAACAAATATGAGATAAGTGTTTGGGAAGATTACTTTGTACCTGCCTCTGGGTCTGTTGAGAGCCATTATGAGGAACGAAAACTTTGTATAATCGGCTCTAACACAATGGACGATGGGTCGCGCGCACTCGAACCTAATTTGGTTTTAAATGTAAATGGAGCTCATACTCTCACCTTCAAAATGTATCTTTTTTACATTGATACTCTTACGGGCGAAAGAATCGATAACCCTTATGTAAAATTGCTTGTAAATGAAAGGAAAATTAAGGTTTACTGGGACAACGGGCAAGAAGATGAGAATGATAAATGGTTTGACCTTGTGGTTAAGGATATATCCGAAGATTCAGATAGTAATACCGTTACCTATACTTGTGAAGATTTGTTTATAAACGAGTTAGGTAAGAGCGGATTTGAACTTAACTTTAGTGATGAAGCTAATAACAATCAGGGTACTATTTACGAGCTTGCAACAACGATTTTGGATGGGACAGATTGGCAGTTAGACGAAGAGAATACGGACCACTTACTTCAGACGCAGGAAGAAGCGTTATATGAAGTTAAGATAACCAATACAAACGCTCTTACTGGTGCTTATGCGAACGGCTTCTTAAATATAACAAAAGACGAATATGAAATAGTTCCAAATGGTAAGGTTTGTTATCTCCCTTACTCAATGGTGCCACATAACGATGATGAGCTTGCAGATATGACTGCAATTCAGTTTATCTATGCGCCTGAGTATACCACCGAATATAGTAGTATGGTAATTACCAATGAAGATTGTAACTGGTTGATCACTGGCGGGCAATGGATTAAAAATGGTAATATTTATCAATTTAAAATTCCATCTTCGGGCACTACTAAAACTATCTTTGCTATTAATCCAAATAATGCTTTCGTATCAGATAGATATCGCGGCAATGTCTATTGCCGTAAACAATTGTCGACCTATGACGCTAACTTAGAACGCTATGTTAATGTTTATAAACTAAAAAATACTACACCGACTTCCGATACTCGACGAATTTTTGGCTATGTCGATTATGATTATGATGCGTCTGACCTTGTTAATAATTTGCTTGCAAATATGAAGGACTTCAAGGATACAACGGGTTGGACAAATAAAGGTGGAAACCTTTTAATTAAATTGTTGCCCGAGCTTACGCTTGGAACTGATTTGACAAAATACAATGGTCACTCATGCTTGCGCGCAACTGTAAGCAATCTCATAAGTCTTGTCAATGATACATTTTCAAGTGCATCACAGTATCTTTCGAGTGGGTTTTTTGTTGGGCAAATACTTCGATTCCGTATTGGACTTCAACAAGAAGCATCAAATCTTAGCGTCTCTATCGTAGAGAAAAATCCAAAAGAAGGCGAAGAGGCTAAAATTTATTTTACTACTCAGCCGCTTACTCCTGAGGGGAAAGATGCTGACGGTATTTACTGGTATACTGCTGCTTTGACTTGCGCAGTAGCCTTGGCGAAAAACTTTTTGGAAGACGCGCAACTTGTTATCAGTAGCTCTAATCCCAAAGAGACAATTCTCGACATTATCGAAACTCGTCTTTATGAGTTAATTGATGGTATTACGGACGGGAAAGATAATAATAATCTCTATGATATAAATTCCTCTGATGTAGCAAAAAAGTATTATTACTACTACTACGAGGGAACCTCAAATACTGACGGAACTGCGCCGTATATCTACAAAGCGCAGATACCTTGTCCGCTATACGAGCCTGTCTATGGTGGTTGGGCTAAGAGTGCGGGCGCCGCAGAACGTGAGTATAGCCAATTTGAGAAGGTTCGCACCATCTATGGTGAGCAGTCAAACCGCTTCAATCTTCTCCAAGAGTTGGCAGAAACCTTTAAGTGCTGGGCGCGTTTCAAAATCTACCACAATGCAGACGGGTCGGTCGCGCGCGATGAGAAAGGTAAGCCTAAAAAATATGTTTATTACTCCGAGAAAATTGGACAACAGTTGTCCTACGGCTTTACCTATGGTATTGACCTCAATACAATTCGTCGAACTCAATCTTCTTCTGAGCTTGTAACGAAAACAATAGTGCTTGCTAACTATAATGACAATGCGCCGAACGGTACTTGTTCTATAGTTGATAGCGAGGAAAACTACCCGCGCGAGAACTTCGTATTAAATTTTGATTACTATATAAATCATGAGTTACTTGATGGAGAAGCGCTTAATCGCGACCTTTACTATTCGGGTACAAGCGATGATTATATCGGTTATTATACAAAGCTTCACAAGTATAACGTCGAGTATCTGGCTGCGGCGGATAGAGCAATTCTTCTTCGCAATCAGGAAGTACGACTTCTTCAACAGTCAGTTGTCTATGATGGGCTGCTGGTGTGTGCAGTTAAAGAACGCGATGAGCTTATTGATGAGTTGGCTGCATTAGGTGGCGACACTTCAGACCCCACAAAGACCCCTCCAAAAGCTGAGAACTCTGAGAAGTCAACTTTAATTGCTAATACGGCCAAGTGGACATCAGCAAAGAAAGCACTACAAGAGATTGCGAAACTTGTCCATACAACCGATTCAGACGGTAAAGTAACTACTACTAAAGCCCCATCCGACCAAAATGCAGACTTAATCAAAACCATCAAGGATTTGGATGGTGATATTGCCTCCTATAAAGCGATTTGTGCGAAACTCGATGCGGCGCTTGCGGCTTTACAATTAACTATCACCGCAAATACCGCGAATCGCGACCATCTTCTCAAACTAATAAAAGAACTTCACCAAAAGTTCTACAACAAATACTCCAACTACATTCAAGAAGGCTCTTGGACTTCCGAAGATTATATCGACCCCAATATCTACTACTACGATGCACTGAGTGTTGCTTACACAAGCAGTCGCCCGCAAGTGCAATATGATATTGCGGTCACTCGTGTTAGTGAGCTTCCCGAGTTTAAGTTCCGCCGCTTCCACGTTGGTGATACAACCTATGTGCAGGATACCGACTTTTTTGGTTATGAATCTTACTCAAAAATTGATAAAGTTCGTACTCCGTATAAGGAAGCAGTTCTTATCTCCGAAGTTAGTATTAATTTTGACGAACCAGATAAGGATACAATAACGGTTCAGAACTACAAAACCCAATTTGAGGATTTATTTCAACGCATAAATGCAACTACTCAATCTTTACAATATGCGCAGGGTGGTTACAATCGCGCGGCGGGTGTTGTAAACGGAAAGGGCGAGTTAAAAGAAGATATCCTCCAAGACAGCTTGCTTGCCGCGCAGGACATCGTCACAAAAGCAACGGACGAGTCAGTTGTACAAGACAACACAGGTATAACGCTTACAAGCTTGAAGAATCTTGACCAAAAACTCAAGATAACCTCTGGCGGCATCGTGTTCAGTGACGATGGCGGCGAGACGTGGACTACAATGATAAAAGCGGGGCAAATTGGAATCCAGTTCTTGAGCGCAGGTTCGATTTCGACTTCAAAGATTACGATAATGGACGGCGGCACACCTGCGTTTCGTTGGGATACGAATGGTATTACCGCATATTGGAATGGCAAAGATAGTACGACTCCTTATTATAATCCTGAGTTAAAGATGGGTCGATTCGTAAGATTTGACAAATTTGGAATTTATGGGTATAATGGTAGTAATGATGATACGAACTTTATTCCTTCAACAGAGGAAGAGGTTCGAAGTAATTCAATGTTCTCGCTGACTTGGTCGGGATTACTTATTCATTCAATTCAAAAGAAAAAAGAGAATGATGTCGAAACATCCATTGGCGAAATTGAAATCAACAGAGAATATGATATTGTTGTTAGTAAATATGTAACCAAGAATAATGTTACGAAAGCTGTACCTAAAGTTCAAATTGGTCGATTAAACGACAACGGAAACTATGGTATACGAATTTGTGATAATGAGGGCAATCCGGTTTTAGAGACAGTTGATGATGGGTCTTTATGGCTGAGGAAAAGCTTGTCGATTGGCACGGGGGCAAACACTAATGTTAAAATTGGTGTTTTAGATAATGATCAAGTTTTTAATGCGAATAACAACTTTATTGTTAATAAAGATGGTACCGCTAAAATGACCGGCAATTTAAGAATTAAAGGTAAATATGCTGATTTGTTAGTCGCAGCGACCACTCAAACTGATTCTGACACTCAAGTTACAGAAGACCTTATGGGTTTATTTCTTTGTAAAAAAGATGGGACAATAGATAATATATATGCTACGATAGGATGTTATCAAGATTCTAATAATACAAGAGGAGTACAAATTTATTCAACAGGTAATATGACTATTGGTACGGATACTTCTACAGGTCATAGGATGGCTTTGAGTAGTAGTGTCGCTACCATTACAGGTATATCTGGGGTCGGAATTTATGCAGGTACCGGGGCATTAAGTGGGGCTTTGGGGATCTTGCCAGCGAATGGTAATATTCTTTTATGTGGTGAAACTGTCATTGACAAAAACCTTACAGTTACAAATTCAGAGAACGATTTTGGTATAAGTTTTCTTCGTAATGGCCAAACACTAAAAATGGGCATAGGAGAAGCTATTCAGAGTGACAGACTTGGCGGTGTTATAGAATACTGGAACGGGGTCGTAGATAGCAAGGGCACAAAAAGTTGGGACTCTCGTTTAGAAGTAGGCACTTCTTATAAGAGTGGCGGTACTCCCAATCCGGCTATTCGCATGCGATATCAAAAGCCTGTTTTTAATGCGAGCTCACAGATAGTAAACTATATAGAGACCAGTTTAATGCTTGCAGGATATGTTGATAGTAGTGGTAATTTAAAACTTGCTTTAACCTATATTACTAATGGTCAAACACACACCCGATCAATATAAAAGGAGTCTAAAATGCGTATTCAAAAAATTCTTGCTATGGAAGAAGCAATCAAAAACCTAAAATCCAAAAATCTTCCAATAAAAACTGCTTATCGGCTTCTGAAACTCGCCGAATTCGTCGCGACCGAATCCGATAATTACCGCAACCTTTTCCGCCAAATCCTCGATGAGTACGCGGAAAAGAATGAAGACGGTTCCTTCGTCTTCTCAGAAGACGGTACAAATATAATCCTAAAAAAGGACCATATAAAAGAAGCCAATGAAAAAGTATCAGAACTCAATCAGCTCGAAGTCGATGTCCCTTATATCTTCGACCTCAAAGAGTTCGAAAACCTCGAGATTTCTCTCGAAGATTTGGCTCCACTCATGGACATAATCATCGATGAAGACGAGACGCCCGCAAAGTAATTTTCTTGTGAAAATTGCATAAAAAGAAATAACCCTTTTTGTACAAAACAGAGAACTTTGTCTCCGAGGTACGAAAAGGGTTATTTCCTTTTAAAATAATGCCACTTAATAGTGAAAGGTGAAAAAGGAGGTTAAAAAATGGCTAATCAATATTTACCACACTATACACCTACACCAATGCCAACACCGCCTCAGCAGCTCTTCCCACAGCCGCAAGGAAGCGTTTATCTTATAAACAATTCCCTCGAGGTGGCAAACATACCCATAGGCGCGGGAATGTCATTTGCTTATTGTGCGAACGAAGGATTACTCTACATTAAGACCCTACAAAATGGCAACCCTATCTTTCTCACATTCAAAATGACTCCCTATGAAGGAAAACAGGCTGAGTCCAGCGCACCAACTACCGAATCAACAAATCAAAATTCAGGCTTTGACATCTCCCAATTCTCAGCGAAATTTGATTCAATTTGTGAACGCTTGGACTCAATCGAAAAGAAAGTAGGAGGTAGAAGGACTAATGAATTTTAATCTGCCCCAAATTAATCAACAACAGTTTACTGAAATGGCCGCGCGCTTACCCGATCAAGTTCTGGTACAACTTGTTCAGCAAGCTCGCGCGCAAGGTATGTCAGAAAACGATATTAATGCAGGTTTAAATTTTATCCAGCATCTTAGGTAATCTCCTTATTAGGAGATAAGAAAAATAAACCAATTTTTTGGAGGTACTTAGTTATGACAGATGGATTATCTGCTGCGGATGTAATGGCCTTGTCACGGGATGACGAGAACAACTGGATGAACAACCCGTTTATTTACCTCGTCTGGATGTGGATGTTCGGTGCTAACGGCTGGAACCGTAATAACGATGCTTCAGTACAGGGTGCTCTTACCCGCTCTGATCTCTTCGAAGGTTTCAACAACCAGGACGTCAATGGTCAGCTTCGTGGTATAACCAACGGAATCTGTGATGGTTTCTACGCTATGAACAATAGCCTAAAGGATGGCTTCTTCGGAACTCAGTCCGCCATCGCTGATAGCAGGTTCGCCCAACAGAATTGCTGCTTAAGTTTCAGGGCAGCCTAATTAGTAATAATTAGAAAAAAATTCGGTGAATTGCTGGAACGCTAAGTTCGCAAAAATCTATATTCCTGTTAGTCTTTTTCTACTTATTAATACAACAACTAACAAGGAGATAGACAAAATGTTTTATGTGTATGAATGGTATAATGTAAACACCAACGAAATTTTTTATGTTGGAAAAGGATGCGGAAATCGATATAAGCAAGTCTCATGTCGTAACCAGCTCTTTAAAGATTACTATGAAAATAATAAATGTGCTGTGCGTATTATAAAAGAATTTGAGGATGAACAAGAAGCATTTTCTTATGAACATAAAAGAATTATAGAGTTGAAACAAAAGTCACAGTGCTCTTGTAATTTAGATGATGGTGGAACTGGCGGAGTCAATTTCGTATGGACGCCAGAAATGAGAGCTTATAAATCGATTCACAATCCTATGAAAGAAGAAGAACAGCGCGAAAGAATGAGAACTAATAATCCCATGTATAATGAAGAAATAGCTAAAAAGGTTGCTCATTCAAAAAGTAAAGTTGTTTGCTATAATGGTATAGAAACTACCTGCCGAGAAATAGCTGATAGCAAACAGTTGCATATTGGAACTGTTCAGCGATGGTGTAAAAGAGGATATGATACCGAGGGAAATCCTTGTTATTATAAAGATGCTCCTATACAAGGAAAGAAGAAAACAACTTGTAGTCGTGAAATTCTAATCGACGGACAGCTCTTTCCTTCTGTGCGCGCAGGCGCCGACTTTTTAGGGGTAAAAGATAGTTCTCCGTTATGCCGAGCATTAAAAACCACCCATAAATACAAAGGACACATTTGCGAATATGCCAATCAGCAGCCGAGCGATACGAATTCTGATAAAAGTAGTATCGAAGGTTCAACGACTAACGGGTGAGGACAGATACCAATAATCCCGACACGAGTGCCGAACTCCTTTGAACAAAAGGATGAAGATATAGTCTGAACTTATAGGAAACTATAAGAAATATAGAATAAATAATCTATATGGTAACACTTTGGTGAGACTAACCGCAACATCGACAGCATCAGAGCAGAGAATTACAAAAACACATGCGAAATCACGACTGCGATTCACAATGAGGGCGAGATGACTCGTGCTCTTATTAACCAGAATACGACTCAGGCGCTTCGCGATAAGCTCGCTGATGCCGACCGTGATCTCCAGACTGCAAGATTCCAGCTTTCTCAGCAGGCTCAGAACGCCACTCTCATTGACGCTCTCCGTCCTTGCCCGATTCCGGCGTATCTTGCTTGCTCTCCTTACACTTCGTTCTCAAATTCTAACTCCGGCTGTAGCAATTGCTACTCCGCATGAGGTTTGAGGAGGTAAGACCGAAATGCTCTACACGTATTCAATTACCGCTCAAACAGTAGCCGCTAATGCAAATTTAAGCTTTAATATCAACGGCGTCCGCACTGGTTGTACTGTCTCCCACTCCGCGGGCACCCCATCAATCCAACTCAATCGTCCCGGCTATTACATGGTGCATTTCAATGCCAGTGCGGCCGCATCTTCAAGTGGAGATGTAACCGTTCAGCTTAATGGAAATGGAACCGCAATACCCGGTGCAATCTCAACGATAAACTCAACCGCAGCCACCGATATTGGTAGTCTGAACTTTACGGCGATTGTCCGCGTACTACCCAACTGTTGCGCAGTCCAGTCGAACTCCCCCTTGACTTTGACTTTTGTCAACACTGGTGTAGAAGCCGCTTACTCCAACGCGGCGGTCACTATAACGAGGTTATCATAAGATGAAGACGATACTTTGCATTAAAAAGCAAATTGAAGAAGAATTTGAAGATGCCGAAAATTATATCTGCTGCGCGACTCATTATAAAGCCGATTATCCAGAACTGGCTGATACTTATCAAAAGTTATCCGCAGAAGAATATGGTCATGCGAGTGAACTCTACGCACGCATGGTCGGCATTATCGAAGACTACAAAAAGACAAAATCGCCACCCGAATGTATGCTTGAAATGTGGAACGAATTTAAAGAGGATTATATCCATGAAGCCGCGCACATTAAAATGATGCAGGACATCTACAAGGTGACGAAATAAAGTAATGGGAAGAAGGCCGGCAATAGCTGACCTTCTTCTTTTTTATTATAATGGCTTTTATATAAAATGCGTTACGTTTATTCCCAATCTTGCCACTGGATTTTACGAACGGTATGCGTTTCGCTTGCATATTTGCCAATTCCTATGGCGTCAGCTTCATCTTCCGACACTGAAATGTCAAACCATTCCTTCACCAGAATCTGGGCTGATTTCTTACGATCTGCGCGCGACCTCCCCTTAACCTGACAGTGCGCGCGCCATGTAGGCGTGGGACAAAGTATAAAGGGTATGTCCATCTCAAAGCAGGTCTCCATTAGTATGCCTTGGAGATGCGCGAGGGTTTTAAAAGTTTGGATGCCGACAACATTATCGCCACCATAGACTTGTTTTCCTCCAAGCTGTTGCATTTGGATGTCTTCAATAGCCACAAGATCGGGTTTCCAATTCGTTATCATTGAGATAAGCCACTTTCGAATGGCATCATCGCGCTCTATTTCTTCACTAAGTGCAGTTTCAAAAGTTCCATAACGAACCAGTTTTTTATCGTCATAGATACTAAATCCACTTATATAAGTGGCTTGGTCAAGTGCAAGCACGCGATAGGTATCTTTTTTCTTTGAGATAATTTTGGTAGTTCTTTCTTTAAAGGTATTTTGTTTACAAACAGGGCATTCTTTCTTGACACGAAGCTTCTTCCAAGTCGAGTATACCCGGTGTCCTTCCGGGCACTCAACGATTAGTTCACTATCAAGATTTTTATACGAGTTGGAGATAAGTTGCCAATTTTCTTGCTCAAGTTCGGCGCGAATTTCATCAAGTTTTATTTTACTCACTTGAGACCCGTACTCCCGAAGCCCCCGTTTCTATCGCCGGCCTCTGTTAGTTTCTCAACCTGCTGAAAGTTTGCTTTAGGAACAGCACTCAGTACGAGCTGTGCGAACTTCTCTCCTTTACCAATTGTATAAGATGCGCCATGAAGAATTGACGTAATAATCGGTTTACCGTTCTCGTCAAAGTCATACGCAATATCTTTAATGGGCGGCTCTACATTCTCTATGATGATGCCAATCTCATCACGATAACCTGAGTCTATCGTTCCGGGCGTGTTGGCGACACGTAACTTCGTCTTTAGACATCTTCCGCTTTTCGGGCGCACCTGCAGTTCATAACCTTCGGGGATTGCAACTTTAATACCAGTTGGAATTAGCTTTGTCTCGCCGGGATTAATCGTATAATCATCAAGAGCATAAACATCCATACCTGCATCGGTGTCGTGGGCATATGTGGGCATTTTGGCGTCTTTGTTTATAATCTCGATAGGTATAGTGATAAGTCGCTCGGCTTCGGCACTTGCAGTTTCAATACCGTTTGCCATTATTGCTACCATTACTTTAAGGAAGTCAATCTTCTGCTGAGAGAGGTCGGCATTAAGTTCTTTTTCGACAACATCTATAAAATTAGCATAGAAGCCGCGGATGTCCTGTACATTGCCACCACCAGCAAGGAAGTTTATATAGAGGGACCTTCTTACGTTTGAGTCCTGTAGGCTTTTCTCCAACTGCTCAAGAACAATGGGACAAAGAGTTGCGAAAGACTCTTCATCAAGGCTCAAGAAAGAGCTAAAGTTACCAAGTCCTGCAAGTTCGTCAAGAAGACTTTCATCCATGTTGACTTCAGATGCGGCAATATCGCCTTTTTCTTTTGTCTGTTCTGCTTTATCTGTATCAAAACCAATTATTTTCGCGTCCATTATTTCCTCCAACAAGACGATTTTCGTCTTTATTTTTCTTTAATAAAAGTATACCAAATTTCTTTTCCAATTTCAAATTTTTGATAAAAAGAACGCACCCGTAAGAACGGAGTGCGTTCAATAATTGACTTTATTCGCCTTTGATTCGGGTAACAATCTCTGACACCGCACTTGAGCCTGACATCAAGACAAGAGCAGTGAGGACCTCGCCCGCAGGAGTAATCTCTTCAACAAGTTCGAGCGCGTAGACAAGGTCAAGCTTGAAGCAGAAGGAAAGAGCGAAAGAACCTGCCGCGGCGACAAGCATTGTGATGTACTTGCCAAAGCTAAGATCGCTCCAAACTCCTTTAAGACGGTCAATTACATACCAAAGCACAGTGCTCATAGTAAGAATGAGTGTGAGCATTTCCATTAGACAAACCTCCTTTTATTAGGTTCTATTTATAAGTAGACAAGTAGATTTTTTGATACGAAGTAAACGGAAAATTTGAAGTTCAATTTCTTTTTTAGTATAATATATATAAAGAAAAGAAAAAAAAGGAGTATAAAAATGACTAAAGAAGAAACTTATAGTAATATGTGTATTGCAACTATGGCGAATCTTCAAGGCTTTTATAGAGAAGATAAGGCTCTCTATCTTGGCACAATAGATAGAAAGAATAAAGTTGACCGTTTTTTATTAGCGCAAGCCTTCTTTTGTAGCAATATAAATGAAAACTGTAAAATCTATGTTGGTATGAACATATTTGATTTTTGGAAGTTGAAGAGAGAAACAAAAAGAGACGACTTGGTAAGAATATCGCCTCGACGTTGGGTAGCTCTTGCTATTTCTGATGGAAAGAAAGAAGCAATGCTTGAATTTGTTCAAGAAGCTTACGGTTACGATAGAGAAAAAGACGGATTTAAAGTATTTGAAGATATTTATGATGAGTTCTTTAATAATAAACCTCAGAAAAAGGAGAAGAAAAAGAAGTGAAAATAGTAGTAGTAAATGGAAAGCCCACAAGTGGAAAATCAACATTTGAATCTTTATGTATCGGACTGGGTCGCGCGAGATGTTATGTCTACTCGTCGATTGATTATGTAAAGACGGTCGCGCGCAGTTGTGGGTGGAATGGTGAAAAGACACCAGAGAATCGTAAATTTTTAAGCGACCTTAAAGATTTGCTTACAACTTGGGATGATGTCCCGATGAAGAAAATTCAAGAGAAAATACAGTCAGTTCAGGATGCCTTTACTGCCAGTGGAGACCTCGCAGATGATGTGGTAGTATTTATTGATGTGCGCGAACCCGAAGAAATACAGCGCCTCAAAGACTACTATGGAGCTACGACTCTACTTATAACGCGCGCAAGTGCTGATGCAGAGGAATCATCAAATCATGCTGATGATGACGTATATAACTTCGGATACGACCTTATCATTGAGAATAACGGTACGCTGGACGACTTGCGTGATAGTGCGGTAGTTTTCTTGGACTCGCTATTTAAGGACGAAGAGCATATTTGATGAGTCGGCCGCAGTGTCAGATTGCTTTGTAAGTAGAAGTAAAGGTATAAAATTTGATTTTATATTATATATATTATATTATATATTATATCTGTCTCTTATACACATCTCCGA
>ERZ1026868.1305-NODE-1305-length-13104-cov-13.374282_pt1 | contig 13104 bp, 7 predicted proteins | sample MGYA00380164_ERZ1026868 | MGnify/ENA primary metagenome ERZ1026868 (study PRJEB33269, sample SAMEA4719800) | human gut metagenome | biome: human-associated habitat; feature: organic feature; material: feces | place: Cameroon | collected 2013-10 ... | reverse complement strand
ATATATATAATAAGGGATATGATAAAACTATACCCGAAGAAATGAGGAAAAACAAAAAAAATAGCAGCATTTAAGTTTTATTAACTACAAAAATATTGTATGTATTTTTAAAAGGATTATCTTTGCAAATAAAATTTCTTAGTTATGAAATCGGACATAATAAAATACATTAGGAAGTTAAACCAAAAACCTTCCGCCCAGAGCCGACTTTTGGCACAATTTATCTCGCATGGTGCCTCCACCATACCTGAGATAGCTAAGGCTGTAGGAGTTAGTCTCCCAACAGCTACAAGTGCCTTGAACGAACTCATCAAAGCGGGCATCGTCAAGGAAATTGGCAAGAAAGACAATTCCCCTGGCCGCATTCCGATGGTATATGATCTAATACCTACTGCAGGTTACTTCGTAGGAGTCAATCCAGAAATGGACTGTCTGGCACTAGCTGCAAGTGACTTTAGCGGCAACCTGATAACAGAAAAAGTAAGAGTTCCATACGAATATGAGAATACGCCGGAGAGTCTGGAAAGACTTGGCGAAATCATCAACGAATTCATTGCAACTCTTCCTTTAGCCAAAGAAGAAATTTTACAGGTATGTGTAAACCTGGCGGAACGCGTCAATCCTTTCGAAGGAAGAGCCTACAACATGTTCACCTTCCTGAAGGAATCGCTAACCGATAAGCTCACAGAACTCATTCAGCTGCCAGTCTGCATTGAGAACGACTCAAGAAGCATGGCTTTCGCTGAATATTGCAAGGGATGCTGCAAGGGAGTAAAAGATGTCATCTTCGTCAACGTATGCTGGGGATTGGGCATCGGAATCATCATCAATGGTCAACTCTTCTACGGAAAATCCGGTTACTCCGGCGAGTTTGGCCACATGACAGCCTATAACAACAACATCATCTGCCACTGCGGAAAGATTGGCTGCATTGAAACGGAAGTTTCGGGCAGAGCATTGAAAAGAAAATTGACAGAAAAGATATTAGAAGGTAAAACTTCTATCCTATCTGACAAGGTACTCAATAAAAAAGAAGAGCTCTCGCTTCAAGATATACTTGATGCGATAGCAAAAGAAGACGTGCTTAGCCTGGCTACCCTGCAACATATCGCAGACGAACTGGGCAAGCAATTAGCAGGAATCATCAATATCTTTAACCCGGAAATGCTGGTCATCGGAGGAGAAATGTCTGTTACTGGCGACTATCTGACGCTACCGGTTAACATGGGTATAAAAAAACATTCGCTCAACATCATGAACGAGGATTCGCAGATTGTTACCTCAGAACTGAAAGATCTGGCTGGTATCACGGGAGCCTGTCTGATGGCAAGACACAGACTCTTGAGCGAAGAAAGAAAATAAATAATCTAGCTTATTAGACAAAACCAAAAGCATTAAAGATTTTACTAACTAACTTTTTATCAACTATTCATTTGACTGGAGTTGGGAGTAGCCGGTAAAACGGCTACTCCACAATTCAAAAACCAAATAGGCGGTGACAGGTTCATCTGAGCTAACTGCCAAAAGAATAAGATAAAAACAAAGTTTATACGAGAAGAAATAATAACTAACATAAAAAATTACAAACCTATGAACAAAAGAGCAAATTTGTATTTTGCAGCGCTATTGGGTGCCATGTCACCACTGAGCACTGTTACTGCATTGGCAGCTCAGAGCAATTCGGTTATTGCTAATGCTACCCAGCAGCAAAACTCATGTACAGGTACAGTAAAGGATTCTTACGGTGAACCTGTTATCGGTGCTACCATCAGAATTGATGGTAAGACTGGTGGTACGATTACTGACCTTGACGGTAACTTTAGCCTTGCAAATGTAGCTAAGGGTGCTAAGATTACAATCACTTATGTAGGTTACAAACCACAGACTCTTACTTGGAACGGTACTGCTTTGAACGTTACCATGGAAGACGATTCCAACATGCTCGAAGAAACGGTTGTTATCGGTTACGGTACTGTAAAGAAGGCTGACTTGGCAGGATCTGTTGCTGTCATGGAAGGCAAGAGCTTCAAGGATCAGCCTGTTGCACGTGTTGAGGATGCCCTCAACGGACGTATGTCTGGTGTGCAGGTAATGTCAAGTGGTGTTCCTGGTGGTGCAATGAAGATTCGTGTACGTGGTGCCAGCTCTGTTAACAAGAGCAACGACCCACTCTACGTAGTAGATGGTATTGTTCGCGAGACAGGTCTTGAGGGTATCAGCCCTGAGGATATCCAGAGCATCCAGGTTTTGAAGGACGCTTCTTCTACCGCAATCTATGGTGCACGTGGTGCGAATGGTGTTGTAATGGTACAGACCAAGAGCGGTAAGGCTGGTGCTACTCAGGTTACTTTCGACGGCAGCTTCGGTTTTTCTAATGCTTACCATATTCCTGAAGTAATGAGCACCAAGCAGTATGCTCAGGCTTTGGTAGACCACAAGGGTGTTTCTCAGAGCGCAGTTCAGGATTATCTGAATGGCACAAAGGCTGGTATCGACTGGATGGACGAATTGCTCCAGACTGGTATTACCCAGAACTACAAGGTTTCTTTGACTCAGGGTAATGACAAGACACAGACTTACTTCTCTGCCAACGTAATGGACCAGAAGGGTGTTATCGTTGATACCAAGTCAAGACGTTACGCTATCAAGGCTAACATGCACAACAAGATTTTCGACTGGTTGGAAATGACCACCGATATCAACCTCTCTCAGACAGACAACTCTGGTGCAGGTTTCGCTCAGAACCAGTCTAACCCAATCTGGGTTGGTTTGAACTACTCTCCTACTATGGAGATGATGGATGCAAACGGAAAGTATAATAAAGACCCATACAATAACATCCAGAACAACCCTTACGGTATTCTCCATGGTAGTGAAAACGACCGTAAGCGTACCATGGTTACAGGTCACGTAGACTTGAAGTTCAACCTGCTCAAGGGTTTGACATTCACCACAACCAACGGTATCGACTACAACGATTACAAGTGGTACAGCTTCACATCTACCAAGGTGAACGCTGCAGGTAACAATATGGGCAACAACGATGCAACTGTTACAGCATTGCAGTCAACCAACAACTTGACTTACAGCAACAAGTGGGGTGATCACGGTTTGACAGCTACAGGTGTATGGGAAGTTACCTCTAACGAGGTTCGCCGCATGGGCTTGTCAGGAACAGGACTTGCTCACGAACAGTTAGGTTACTGGAACGTAGCAGACGCAGCTTCCAAGACTCCTAGCAACGGTTACAGCAAGTGGACCATGCTTTCAGGTGTAGCCCGCGTTATGTACAACTATGCAGACCGCTATATGTTGACCGGAACCTTCCGTGCGGATGGTTCCAGCCGTTTCACCAACAAGAAGTGGGGTTATTTCCCATCAGCAGCTGCAGCTTGGACCATTTCTAACGAAAAGTTCTGGGAGCCTATCAAGAATGCAGTAGAATACATGAAGATCCGTGCAAGCTATGGTATCATCGGTAACCAGGATATTACTCCTTACTCTACATTGGGTTCTTTGGGTACAACCGGTTTCACATACGGTACTAATCAGTCTTACACTGGTTATTGGGCAAATGGTCTTGCTACTCCTGACTTGTCATGGGAGAAGGTTCATCAGTTTGACCTCGGTGTTGACCTCGGTTTCTTCGGCAACCGTTTGAGCATCAGCTTAGACTACTTCAACAAGAAGACCAAGGATGCCCTCCTGACAACATCAGCTCCAGGTTACCTGGGTGGCACATCTTACTGGGTAAATGCCGGTGAGGTAAGCAACAAGGGTTTTGATGCTACAATCAATGCACAGATTATCCAGACCAAGGACTGGTCATGGTCATCTACATTGAATGCCAGCTACATCAAGAACGAGGTTACCAAGTTGACAGCTGATTCTCCTATCCTTTATGGTACAAGTCCTTCTCCAGGTACTGTTGACCCATGTACAATCATCAAGGAAGGTGAGGCTATCGGTACATTCTACGGCTTCAAATGGGCTGGTTTGCAGAAGAACGATAAGGGAGAATGGATTGATACCTATTACACTGCTGATGGAGGAACAACAGCTACTCCTGATGCATCAAAGGACCGCTTCGTATTAGGCCGTTCAAACCCTGACTTCACATTAGGTTGGAACAATACAGTAAGTTATAAGAATTGGGACTTCAATGCCTTCTTCAATGCAGCATTCGGTGCTAAGCGTTTGAATATGGTTCGTTACGCCATGAACTCAATGGTAGGTGCATCTATGTTTGTAACCGACAAGGATTACTTCAACAACATCGGTACCACCATGCCAACAGTTGGCGCAGAGAACAAGACATACGGAAACTCTGATAAGTGGCTGGAGAATGCTAACTATCTGCGTTGTGAGAATATCAGCATCGCTTACACATTCCCACGCAGCGTAACCAAGTTGGCAGACATCCGTCTCTCACTCTCAGCTCAGAACCTCTTCACCATTACCGGCTATAAGGGTATTGACCCAGCAGGTGCTTCATTCAGTGACAATGGTGTAGACCGTGACAATGGTTTGGATATGGGTGCTTACCCTAACCCTCGTACCATCACAATGGGTGTTCGTATTAACTTCTAATTCCAACAATCTAAAAACTGTAATAATTATGAAAACTAGAAAATTATTATATATGGGTTGTCTCATGGCAGCATCCTTGTTTACATTCTCTTCTTGTGGAGACTTCCTGGATGAGGAACCTAAGGGACAGTTGACCCCAGACAACTTCTTCAATAGCGAAGATGACCTGACAGCAAGTGTTAACGCACTGTATGACAGAATTAACCAGACACAGAGCTGGACCAACCCTATGTACCCACAGTGGCAGGGTGATGATATCGCAGCTAACCCTGGTTCTAACAAGCAGGCTTGTGCAGCCATCGATGCTTTCGCATCTGATGGTTCCAACAAGGGTGTAACAGACGCATGGAACCAGCACTATTCTGTAATCAAGGCTGCCAACCTGATTACTGAGAGTGCAAGTAAGGCTCCTGTTGCTCAGGATAAGATCAATGTAGCTTTGGGTAATGCTCACTTCTGGCGTGCATACGCTTACTACTACCTGGTACGTGTATTCGGTCCTGTGCCATTGATTACCGGTACTGACGTTTCACAGTTGGACGTTGCTCCATCAAGTGTAGAGAGCGTATATGATCTGATTGTTTCTGACTTGAAGGCTGCTGTTAACGAGCTTCCTACCAAGTATGAGAAGGAGCCTAGCCGTTTGTTCGGTGTTGATATCTGGTCTACCAAGCAGGCTGCACAGGCTACATTGTCAGCAGTTTATATGTCTATGGCTGGTTACCCTCTCAATAAGGGTACAGAGTATTATAAGCTCGCTGCAGAGCAGGCTAAGTCTGTCATCGACAACAACGGTTCTTACGGTTTCATCCTGAACCCAGAGTGGAAGGATGTCTATTCTATGGGTAACAACTACAACATGGAGACCGTGCTCGGAATCAACAACGATGCCAAAGGCTGGTGGGATCATGACTCTCAGCTTTCTTCCTGCTGCCGTTTCGAAGGTCTCGGCGATGGTGGCTGGGGTGACGCTTGGGGTGAAATCGCATTCTGGAAGAGATTCCCAGAGGGTGCTCGTAAGGATGCTATCTACGCTCCTAAGGTTACATTCCAGGATGGAAACACTATTACTAAGGCCGTAGATTGGTGGGCACTGAAAGAAGATGGAAAGACTCCAGAGGTTGAAGCTTACCACCCAATGTTCTGTATCTTCACCGTTAACTCTGACGAGAACGGCAACATGCTCCGCCAGGCTTACGATTACCTGGCTCCTAACTGGGGTGGTATGGTTAACGACCGTCGTCACAACCTGATCCGTTACTCAGAGATTCTTCTCTGGTATGCTGAGAGTGCAGCTCGCTCTGGTGGTGACTTGAACAAGGCTAAGGACTGCCTCCGTCAGGTTCGCAGCCGTGCCGTAAACGATGTTGAGAACGTAACTTTGGGCAATGGTACTACCGTAAAGATTGCTGATATGAATGCTGAGCAGCTGGCTGAAGCTTGCTACATTGAGCACGGATGGGAAGTTGCCGGCAACTGGGTTTCTATGGTTACACGCCGTTCTGACGAGCTTCGTATGAACGAACTCAAGAAGAACTTCGACTACCGCGTTGCCAATGCTCCTCTCGTTGTTGCAGTAGAGAATGGCAAGGAGATTACAGCTAAGGAGCAAGTTACAGTTTCTGGTTCTTGGACAGAGGATAGAATCTACTGTCCATATCCAACAACAGACGTTGAGAAGAATCCAAACCTGAAGAGATAACTTCATAAGTAATCATATAAAAATAAGAAGCCTTCTTTATATAAAGAAGTGAGTTCATGTAAAACATTGAGAGGGTGTGCCGAGATGGCACCCCTCTTTTTGCAATTTTGTCAATCCGTATAATCTATTATATTACCATATATAAAACTCAACAAGAATCAACACTAATTTTTAACTATACAAATAAAAAATTATGATTAAAAACAATCGTAAGCAAAACAACCGTTCATTACTCGCATTGGTAGCTCTGCAAGTAATGCCGTTGTCGATCTTTGCACAGAATGCAGGAGATCGTCCTAACATTTTGTATATTATGTGTGATGACCATGCAATGCAAGCCATCAGTGCATACGGTAGTCCAATTTCCAAATTGGCTCCAACACCAAATATCGACCGCCTAGCTGAAAGGGGAATGAAATTCAACGAGGCTTTCGTAGAGAACTCTCTCTCTACTCCAAGCCGTGCATGTCTGATGACAGGTCTTTACAGTCACCAGAACGGACAGCGCCAGCTAGCTGAGGGTATTGACTCTACTAAGACCTTCTTCTCTGAACTGTTGCAGCAGGCAGGTTATTCTACTGCTGTAGTTGGAAAGTGGCACATGTCCTGCAGTCCGAAGGGATTCGACTACTATCATGTTCTGGATGACCAGGGGCAGTACTACAACCCAACCTTCGCTTCTACCGGACAGTATGGCAACTTCAAGCAGGAGATGGGCTATGCCACCGACCTCATCACTGACCATGCCATCGAGTACCTGAACAACCGCGACAAGAACAAGCCTTTCTGTCTGCTGGTTCACCACAAGGCACCTCACCGTCTCTGGATGCCTAACACCAAGTATGTAGGCAAGTATGCCAACGTCAACTTCCCATTGCCAGAAACTTTCTGGGATGATTACGAGACCCGTGGTTCTGCTGCTTCTACCCAGAAGATGTCTATCGACAAGTACATGGAGATGGTTCGCGACCTGAAGGTTCCTGAGATGTACGATCCTTCTACACCTGAAGGCCGTGATTCTTACGGAGGCTTGATGGGCGAAATGAATCGAATGACTCCACAGCAACGTGCTGCCATCGATGCCTATTATATGCCTCGTAACCGTGAGTTCCTGAGCAAGAACCTGACTGGCAAGGAATTGATTGAGTGGAAATATCAGAATTATATCCGCGACTACATGGCTGTCATCGCTTCTGTAGACGAGAGCGTAGGTAGACTTCTGGAATATCTCGACAAGAACAATCTTACAGATAATACCATCATCGTCTATACATCAGATCAAGGATTCTATATGGGTGAGCACGGATGGTTTGACAAGCGATTTATGTACGAAGAATCTTTCCATACTCCACTGATCATCAGTTATCCTAAGCACATCCAGCCAAAGAGCGAGTGCAACCAGATGGTTCAGAACATCGACTTCGCCCCTACCTTCCTCGACTTGGCGGGTTTGGAGAAGCCTAAGTACATGCCTGGAACATCACTCCAGCCACTGTTCGCTGGACAACCTGTGAAGAAGTGGCGCAAAAGCTTGTACTATCACTATTACGACTACCCAACCTATCACCTTGTACGCAAACATGATGGTGTTCGCACCGAACGCTATAAGTTAATTCATTTCTATGGCAAGGGTGGCGAAAGAGCCGTAGTAGAAAACAAGTATCAGGGACAGCCAGGTACTAGAGAAAACAACTGCTTCAAAGCACTCAAGTCTATCAATTATTTCAGCAATGATGCCGACATCGATTACTGGGAGTTGTATGACATCAAGAATGACCCTAATGAGTTGCACAATATCTACGGCAAGCCAGGCACCCAGAAGATTGAAAAGGAATTGAAGAAACTTCTCGCTAACTACCGCAAGAATCTGAAAGTAGATGAGTAGAATCTAAAGGTAGAAGATTCAAAATATAGATGAGTAGAATTAAAAAACAGAATTTTATGAAGACCAACAAGACAATATGGCTCACTGGGGTAGGCATGATTTGCCTACCTACCCTGGTGTGCGCCAAGCAGAACGTACAGCAGCCCAACATCCTCTTCATCCTCTGCGATGATATGGGATATGGCGATCTTGCCTGCTACGGTCAGCCTTACATCCATACCCCCAATATCGACCAGATGGCAAGAGAGGGTATGCGATTCACCCAGGCATACGCCGGTTCGCCGGTTTCTGCCCCATCACGTGCTACAATCATGACAGGCCAGCATAGCGGACATACCCACGTAAGAGGCAACAAAGAGTATTGGAGAAACGTGCCAATGGTAAAATATGGAGTAAACGAAGACTTTTCTGTCGTTGGTCAGGAACCTTACGATCCACAGCATAAGATTCTTCCAGAAATGCTCAAAGATAAAGGTTATAATACAGGTGTTTTCGGTAAGTGGGCAGGCGGATACGAAGGTTCTCCTTCTACACCAGACAAACGTGGAGTTGATGAATTCTATGGTTACATTTGCCAGTTCCAAGCACATCTTTATTATCCTAACTTCCTGAACCGTTACAGCAAGGCTTTGGGGGATACTGCTGTAGTAAGAGACATCATGGAGCAGAACATTCAGTATCCAATGTTTGGCAAAGACTATTACAAACGTACACAATATTCTGCACGCATCATCCACGACAAGGCTTTGGAATGGATTGACAAACAGGATAATAAACATCCTTTCGTAGGATTCCTCACCTATACCCTACCTCATGCAGAGTTGGCTCAGCCAGAAGATTCCATCTTAGAGAACTATCAGAAGAAATTCTTTGAGGATAAAACCTGGGGCGGATGGGAAGACTCAAGATACAATGCGGTGGTGCATACCCATGCCCAATTTGCCGGAATGATTACTCGTCTGGACCAGTATGTAGGTGAAATTTTCGCAAAACTGAAGGAGAAAGGACTTGACAAAAATACCGTTGTCATCTTTACATCGGATAATGGACCTCACGAAGAAGGCGGTGCTGACCCTCAATTCTTCGGTCGCGACGGAAAATTGAAAGGCTTGAAGCGCCAGTGTTACGAGGGCGGAATCCGCATCCCATTCATCGCCTGGTGGCCAGAGCATATCAAGGCAGGCAGCGTAAACGACACCCAGTTTGCCTTCTACGACTTGATGCCAACCTTCTGCGACCTTGCCGGAATCAAGAACTTTGCCAAGCGCTACACCAACAAGAAGTTGGCTGGCGACGGCTTCGACGGTATTTCCATCGCTCCTACCCTTCTGGGCAAGGATGCCGAGCAGAAGCACCACGAATACCTCTACTGGGAATTTCATGAGACCGACCAGATTGGCGTGAGAAAGGGCGACTGGAAGATGGTAGTGGTAAAGGGCGAGCCACGTCTCTACAACCTGGCATCGGATATCCACGAAGACCATAACGTAGCGGCAGAGCATCCTGAAATCGTAAAGGAACTCCTGGCTGCCATACAGAAGGAGCACAGAGACAGCAAGGACTTCAAGATTACCTTGCCTAAGTTCTGATTCTTAACGAATATGTATTAAGGAGTTAAGGAGTCAAGAAATTAACTCCTTTAATTTCTTGACTCCCTTACTTGTAAAACTTGAAAAAATGATGAACGACAACATAGCAACCCCATTTGCCAAGCCTCTGTATGTGATGCTGAAGCCCGCAGGCGCCCATTGCAACCTGGCTTGCAAATACTGTTATTATCTGGAAAAGAACCATCTTTACCAGAATACTCCCCGACATCTGATGAGCGATGAGATGCTGGAGCAATTTACCAGAGAATACATCGAAGCACAAACCATGCCGCAGGTGCTTTTCACTTGGCATGGAGGTGAGCCGCTGATGCGATCCATCGATTTCTACAAGAAAGCGCTGGCGCTTCAGAAAAAGTACGCCCACGGAAAACAGATTGATAACGTCATCCAGACTAATGGTACACTTCTCACTGATGAATGGTGTGAATTCTTTGCACAGAACCATTGGCTGGTAGGCATTTCCATTGACGGACCTCAGAAGTATCACGACCACTATCGCGTAACTCCTGCCGGAAAGCCTTCCTGGGAAAAGGTGATGCAGGGCATCAGCCTGCTGAAAAAGCATCGGGTGGAATGGAATGCTATGGCGGTGGTCAATGCCTACAACGCTGAACATCCGCTGGAGTTCTATCATTTCTTCAGAGACAACGGTTGCCAGTACTTGCAGTTTACCCCTATCGTGGAGCGACTGACGGAACATGAAGACGGTCGCACCCTGGCGAGTCTTGCCGACGACAGGGAGATTCCGCTTACAGATGCTTCCGTTACCCCAGAACTGTGGGGAAATTTCCTCTGCACTATCTTCGATGACTGGGTGCGCCACGATGTGGGTAAAACCTTTGTGGAAATCTTCGATTGTACACTTGCCAACTGGATGGGTGTGCTGCCAGGCATCTGCGCCTACTCCAAGGAGTGCGGTCATGCAGGCGTGATGGAACACAATGGCGATGTATATTCCTGCGACCACTTTGTCTTTCCGGAATACAAGCTGGGAAACATCAAAGACCAGTCGCTCATCGACATGCTTTATGGCGAAAAGCAGCAGGCTTTCAGCCGGTTGAAGCATACTTCGCTACCCCGCCAGTGCAAGGAGTGCGACATGGAATTCGCCTGCCATGGCGAATGCCCCAAGAACCGGTTTGAGAAAGATAAGTATGGAGAGCCGGGCCTGAACTATCTCTGCCAGGGATACTATCAGTACTATTCGCATGTGGCTCCCTACATGGACTTTATGAAGAGAGAACTATTGGCAGAACGTCCTCCATCGAATATCATGAAAGTACTGAACTGCAACTCACAAATATAATACGGGTTACCTTTAATAGTATAAACTAATATTAGAATAAACGTTTATTCGGATAAACTATTATTATGAATAAAACTTATATAACAATTGCCTTAATGTCGCCACTGGTTTGTACCTCAACGATGGGCGCAAAGAAAGTAAAAGTAAACAAAGAGCGTCCGAACGTTATCATCATCTTAGCTGATGACTTAGGATATGGAGACTTAGGATGCTATGGTGCCAAAAACGTTCAGACACCAAATGTAGATAAATTAGCTAAGCAAGGTATTCGATTTACTGATGCCCATGCTATCGCCTCTACAAGTACCCCATCACGCTATTCGCTCTTAACTGGTGAATATGCCTGGCGCAGACCTGGTACTGATGTTGCTCCTGGTGATGCAGGTATGATCATCAAACCTACCCAGTTTACAATGGCAGATATGTTCAAAAGCGTTGGCTATACAACATGTGCCATTGGAAAGTGGCATCTAGGACTGGGGGCAGAAACTGGTAAACAAGACTGGAACGCGCCATTGCCTGCCGCTTTGGCTGATATCGGTTTTGATTATCACTACATCATGGCTGCTACAGCCGACCGTGTACCTTGTGTATATATTGAAAATGGTAAGGTTGCCAACTACGATCCTTCTGCTCCTATTGAAGTAAGCTATTTCAAAAACTTTCCTGGAGAACCTACAGGAAAAGACAATCCTGAATTATGCTACAATATGAAGTCTAGTCATGGTCACAACATGTCAATCGTGAATGGTATAGGAAGAATCGGTTATATGAAGGGTGGCGGTAAGGCATTGTGGAAAGATGAAAATATTGCAGATTCAATCACCAACCATGCCATCGATTTCATCAAGAAGAACAGCAATCATCCTTTCTTCCTCTATTTTGCAACTAACGATGTACACGTTCCTCGTTTTCCACACGAACGTTTCCGTGGTAAAAGTAGCATGGGAGTACGTGGAGATGCTATCGTACAGTTCGACTGGTCAGTAGGTAAAATTATGGAGACTTTAGACAAACTTGGTATCGCTGATAACACCATCGTATTGTTGACCAGTGATAATGGTCCAGTAGTTGATGACGGTTATCAGGATCAGGCTGAAGAGCTCTTAAATGGGCATAAGCCTGCAGGTCCTTGGCGTGGTAACAAGTACAGCGCTTTCGAAGGTGGTACTGCTATTCCAGTTATCGTTCGTTGGCCTATGTCGGTAAAACCTAATCAGACCTCAGATGTTCTCATGTCACAGATTGACTTCATGGCATCCTTTGGTAATCTTATTGGTGCAACCTTCCCTAAAGGCAGTGCTCCCGACAGCAAGAACCATCTTGGAAATCTGCTCGGCAACGACAATGTCCATCGTCCATGGGTAGCAGAAATGTCAAACAATCATGTAATTTCTATCCGCACAAAAGAATGGAAATACATAGAACCAAATGATGGTTCTAAAATGATAAAATGGGGACCAAAGATTGAGACCGGCAACGATCCTAATCCTCAGCTCTATCGAATCTCTGACAATCTCTACGAGCAAAACAATGTAGCTGAAGCAAATCCTAAAGTTGTTTTCGAAATGCAAAATATCTTGAGAAGAGTAAAATAACAAGTAAACCTAATAAATGAAATAACAACCCAGAGCAGCATTGTTCTGGGTTGTTCATTATATATAATCCCCTCATATAATACAAAAAGTCTAAGTTCACTTTCTGTGAAAAAGAGATAATGCTGTAGAAAACAAATAAACCAGCAAAAAGAATCTGCGTCATCTGCGAAATCTGCGTGAGAAAATAAAATCCGCATGAAAACAAAAAAGCCCCGACTACTTTCGTAATCGAGGCTCTTGATAAAAGAAGGCGGCTACCTACTCTCCCGCATTGCATTGCAGTACCATCGGCGCAAGTGAGCTTAACTTCTCTGTTCGGAATGGGAAGAGGTGGGACCTCACCGCAATAACCACCTGAAATGGGGTATGACGTATTTGCACACAAGCAAAACAAGATAATGAACTGAAAATAC
>ERZ1026868.1302-NODE-1302-length-13109-cov-8.961621_pt1 | contig 13109 bp, 8 predicted proteins | sample MGYA00380164_ERZ1026868 | MGnify/ENA primary metagenome ERZ1026868 (study PRJEB33269, sample SAMEA4719800) | human gut metagenome | biome: human-associated habitat; feature: organic feature; material: feces | place: Cameroon | collected 2013-10 ... | reverse complement strand
TCATTCAGGGAGCTGGAGAGGTAGGTTCGCATCTCGCGAAGATGCTGAGCCTTGAAGCCAATGACATCACAGTCATTGATGATGATCCGCAGAGGCTTGCGAACCTTAGCGCCATCGCCGATGTGATCGCCATCGAGGGTTCGCCTTCATCTTTGAGGGTGATGCGTGAGGCGCAGGTGCAGGACGCGGATCTATTCATCTCCGTCGTGCCTTTCGTGCCGCAGGATGTGAACATCGTGAGCGCGCTGCTCGCAAAGAACCTCGGAGCCAAGAAAGTGACAGCCCGGATTGACGACAACGACTTTCTCTCAGCGGAGAACAAACTGTTGTTCAAGCAGATGGGCATCGAATTGATGTTCTATCCGGAAAGGTTGGCCGCTGACGAGATTTTCGATCTGCTGAAGCATTCGTCCTCGACCGAGTCTATGGATTTCGCCCGGGGAAAACTTCAGGTCGAGGTGTTCAAACTGGAGGAGGACTCCCCTCTTCTGGATATGAAACTCGCCGAGTTCGCGGCAATCGCCACGAGTGACGAGCTTCAGTTCCGAGTGATCGCCATCTCCCGTGGCGGCAAGACCCTTATGCCGAAATACGACACCAAGTTTATGTTCAACGACTTGGTCTTCATCATAGCCACCCGCGAAGGTATGGCATTCCTGATGAAGTTCCTCGGCAAGAGCAACATAGAGATCGACAAGGTGATGATCCTCGGCGGATCGGACATCGCCGAGCTGGTCGCCGCAAGGCTCAGCCAGAAAATCAGTTCCGTGAAGATCCTGGAGCGGGACAAGGAGCGTGGAATGATTCTGTCGGAAAGGCTGCCGGACAATGTGATCATCGTCATCGGTGACGGCAGGAACTCCGACCTGCTTCTGGAGGAAGGGATCAAGGACTACGACGCATTTCTGGCCCTGACCGGCAACGACGAGGCCAATGTGCTGGCCTGCGTTGTAGCAAAAAAATTCGGGATCGACAGAACCATCGCCGAGGTCGAGAACATCGAGTACATCCACCTTGCCGAGGAGATGGGCGTGGACTCGGTCATCAACAAGAAACTGATCACCGCCGGCCGCCTGTTCAAGTTCACCCTAAGCGGCAAGGCCCGCCTGGTCAAGTATATGAGCGGCACGGACGCGGAGGTCCTTGAATATACGGTCGCCCCAGGCAGCGCCATTACCAAAGGCACCCTGAAAGATATCTCGTTCCCGAAAGACGCCGTGATCGGCGGCCTCATCCGAGGCAGCGAGTCCTACATCGCGATCGGATCCACCCGCATAGAGCCCTACGACCGAGTCGTCGTCTTCGCCCTCCCGCACACCGTCAAGGACATCGACCGGCTGTTCAGATAATAGGTTTTAGCGGCAGAGCACATCTTGCCCTGCCACAATGGAATCGTATTCCCAAACGGCGACAGTGCCTTCCCCAACCTTTCGCCACCCACCCGGCAAGAAATCGCAACTCTCTGAATATCACGATGTGGGAACACACACATTGATTCTGAGTGAGTTACGAAAGGCCACCGGTCATTTTGAAGAGGCAGCATTCACGAACACCTTCATTAACAGCACATTACTATTCACGTCTCCGACACACACTTTGACAGCGAAAGAAAAGGAACTGACGAATATCTTCTGGAAGAAGGGTGAGATGTGCATCCGGGATCTTGTGAACAGCCTTCCCGAACCGAGACTGTGCCACACTACGGTCTCGATATGTGCGTTTCCGGAGAGCAAGGGATTCCTTTATATGCAAAATAATCATATATTTGTGGTCTAATGATTATATTGACAGGATATGAACGAGAATTATGTTGTAGGAATAGGTGAGGTTCTTTGGGATGTGCTGCCGGAGGGGAAAAAACTCGGCGGGGCACCGGCAAACTTTGCCTGCCACGTTTCGCGGTTCGGGCTGAACGGACTGGTTATCAGTGCGGTCGGCAAGGATAAACCCGGAGACGAGATCATCAATATATTCAATCAGAAAAGACTTGAATATCAACTTGAGAGGACGGATTTTCCGACTGGCACCGTGGAGGTGACACTGGACAATGCCGGAGTTCCCCAATACGACATCAAAGAGAATGTGGCCTGGGATAATATCCCGTTCACTGAGGGAATCCGGCAGATAGCCTCCCGCACACAGGCTGTATGCTTCGGATCATTGGCGCAAAGAAGCCAGAACTCACGAAGGAGCATCAACGCGTTTCTGGATTCGATGCCTGACAGCGAGGACAGTCTCAAGGTGTTCGACATAAACCTCAGGCAGAATTTCTACAGCGAGGAGATTGTCCGGGAATCCCTCAGCAAATGTAATATCCTTAAAATCAACGACGAGGAACTGCTCATCGTGAAGGATTTGCTGAGTCTGCGAGGCCGCTCCCAAGAGGAATTGTGCAATGAGCTGATGGCTTTGGGGAATCTAAGGATGTTGATCCTGACTTGCGGGACTAAAGGCAGTATGGTTTTCTCACAGGAAGGGATCTCTGTCCTCGGAACACCTACGGTGCAAGTCGCTGACACAGTCGGTGCCGGAGACTCATTCACGGCGGCTTTCATCTCATCCCTCATCAAAGGCAAGACCGTCAGGGAGGCTCATCAGACCGCAGTCAACGTCTCTGCATACGTCTGCACACAGCAAGGGGCTATGCCACCGCTTCCGAAAAGCCTGACCGAATAACGAACGGCACGTTTCAAGTTCGGTGATTGGCAAAGACACGACCGACGGCACCATAACGATAATGTCCTGGGGACCAAGATATTCCCAGGACATTATTCATTCTTGGATTTGACAGGTTATCTATTCGCGAATTTCTCCAGACCGGTATTCAAAAAGGATATAAAACCGTCTATCGAAAGGTTGTAGCCACGTACCGGAACCATCTGATTGCCATCAGTGTCAAGAAGAGCGTAATTTGGCTGGGCGTTCACCCCGAAGCGTGTGCGGGCGATGTAGGAGTTCACGCGACCGATCTCCTTCAGTGTCTTGCCTTCCGGAGTGATCAGCCATTCCGCCTCGTCAAGTTTGGTCTTGTCGTCCACATAGAGAGCCACAAGGACATATTCATTTCTAAGAATATTCAGGACTCTCGGATCGCTCCATACGCGCTGCTCCATCTCGCGGCAGTTGACGCAGCCGTGGCCGGTGATGTCGACGAAGACTGGTTTGTTCTGCGCCTTAGCGGCGGCGAGGCCTTCCTCCAAGGTGAAGTAACCTGTGAGACCGAGTGGCATCTTGAGATCGTACTTCTGGCCGTAGTTGGAGACGCTACTGGTCGCCGAGCCTGTCGAAGCGCCATTATCCCCGGCACTGGTCACTTCGATAAGATCAGTGACAGATCCGCGCATCATTCCGTCGCCCGTACCTGTCGAAGCGACCGTTCCGGCAGGAGTGTCCGCATAATTGTAAACCACAAAATCCTGTGTCTCAAGCGGTGGCAGATAACCTGACAAAGCCTTCAGCGGAGCGCCCCACATTCCCGGAATCATATAGACCACGAACGTGAACACCGCTATCGCCAGTCCGAGACGAGGAACTGAGATATGCTCAACCGGATCATCGTTCTTGAAACGCAGCTTGCCTAAAAGATAGAAACCAAGCAGCGAGAACGTGACGATCCATATTCCTAAATAGACCTCCCTGTCGAGAAGGCCCCAGTGATAGGTCTGGTCGGCGACGCTCAAGAACTTGAAGCCAAGAGCGACCTCTATGAATCCCAGCACAACTTTCACACTATTGAGCCAGGAACCGGACTTGCCTTTCATCTTCTTCAGCAGCGACGGGAACATCGCCAGAACCGTGAACGGCAGGGCGAAGGCGACAGAGAATGCAAGCATAGTGACCATCGGGGTCCAGAACTCGCCTTGCGTGGACTTGATCAGCACCGTGCCGACAATTGGGCCGGTGCAGGAGAACGATACCAGCACAAGGGTCAGAGCCATAAAGAATATGCCGCCGAGTCCTTTGCCGCCGGATTTCGCGTCACTCTTGTTGGCAAGGCTGGACGGCAGCTCGATCTCGAAGGCACCGAAGAATGAGGCCGCGAAAATCATAAACACGATGAAGAATATGAGGTTCGGCAGCCAGTGGGTCGCAAGCCAGTTGAATATGTCGGCGGTGACCGTGTTGCCTCCGATGATCCAGGTCAAGCCGATGATGACACTGATAGGAACCGTGTAGAGAAGCACGATGAACAGACCGTAGATGAAAGCCTTGAAACGGCCTTCAGCGGCGGTCGTGGACTGTTTCATAAAGAAGGACACCGTCATCGGCACCATCGGGAACACGCACGGTGTCATCAGCATTGCGAATCCCCAGAGGATGGCCTCGATGATCAGAGCCCAAAGGGATCCTGAGTCCTTGGCATCATCTGAAGCGATGGTCGCGGCAGAGTCGTCCACGTTTGCGGCCATATTCGTTGCCACTGATGCATCCGCAGCAAGCGGGACAGAGAACTCCCACGTCTCCGGAGCGGCGCAAAACTGGTCATTGCAACCACTCCAGGAAACCTCTCCTGTCACTGTCGCCTCACTTCCGGTCAGTTTAACCAACTGGGTGAGTTTCACAGAGTCAAAGAACACTTTCTCTCCTTTGAGTTCGGTCGGTTGGGTGACCTGATTCAGAGTTCCTTCCAATGAATATTCAGGGCTGTCAGCGAAGTCGATGACAATCGGATTGTAGGCGTTATCAATGGTGTAGATATGCCATCCATCCTCAATGTTGGCCTTGAAAGTCAGTTCGAAAACATTGTCGGAAACAGCCTTGCTTGAGACAGACCACTTGGCGGTCGCCTCAGGGGCTTGCGCGAAAGTGGCCACACTCCCGATAAGGAGCGCAGCCACCAACGCCATAGCTTTCTTGAAAGTATGTGTCATAGCGTCAAAACATTTGCCGTTATATTCAAAGATTATTTCGCGTAGGCCACAGAACGGGTCTCCCTGATCACTGTGATCTTGACCTGTCCTGGATATGTCATTTCTTCCTGGATCTTCTGGGCGATGTCAGCGGAGAGTCTTCCGGCCTGATCGTCGCTGACCTCCTCGGCGCCGACAATGACACGGAGCTCACGGCCGGCCTGGATGGCGTAGCTCTTTGTGACTCCCGGATAGGCGGCGGCAAGGTCTTCCATTCCCTTGAGTCTCTTGATGTAAGACTCGATAACCTCACGACGGGCTCCAGGGCGGGCACCGGAAATCGCGTCACCGATCATCACGATAGGAGAGATGATGGATGTCATCTCAATCTCCTCGTGGTGGGCTCCGATGGCGTTGCAGATCTCTGGCTTCTCCTTATACTGCTCAGCCAGTTTCATACCAAGCAATGCGTGTGGAAGCTCCGGCTCCTCCTCGGAGACCTTACCGATGTCGTGCAGGAGGCCGGCCCTCTTGGCGAGCTTCGGATTCAGACCGAGCTCAGCGGCCATAATGGCGCAGATGTTGGCGACCTCACGGGAGTGCTGAAGCAGATTCTGGCCGTAGGATGAACGGTATTTCATTCGGCCGATCAGTTTCACCAGCTCGATGTTCAGTCCGTGGATACCGAGGTCAATGCAGGTTCTCTTACCAGTCTCAAGTATCTCGTCCTCAAGCTGTTTCTGAACCTTGGTAACAACCTCCTCGATACGTGCCGGGTGGATTCGTCCGTCAACGACCAGCTGATGCAGGGCAAGTCTCGCCACCTCTCTGCGCACCGGATCAAAGGCTGAAAGAAGAATCGCGTCCGGAGTGTCGTCCACAACAATTTCGACACCGGTGGCGGCCTCAAGGGCACGGATGTTACGTCCCTCACGTCCGATGATCCTTCCCTTGATCTCATCGTTCTCGATAGGGAAAGTCGTCACCGCATTCTCGATGGCGGTCTCTGTGGCCGTTCTCTGAATCGTGTTGATGACAATTCTCTTGGCCTCCTTGGAAGCGTTCAGACGGGCCTCGTCCATCGTGTCGTTGATGTAGGCCTGCGCCTCTGTCCTCGCCTCAGCCTTCATATTCTCCATAAGGATGTTCTTGGCTTCCTGCGCGCTCATTCCGGCGATTGTCTCCAACTGCTTGTTGGCCTGGGCACTCAGCCTCTCATATTCCTCAGTCTTTTTCGCCAAGGCCTCCTGCTGTGCCAGAAGGCTGTTTTTGGCATTGTCAGCGTCGTGCAGCTTCTTCTGAAGCTCAGAATTCTGCTGATTCAGCGAGTTCTCCTTCTGCTTGATGCGGTTCTCCGCATCCTTAAGCTGACTGTTCTTCTCATTGATGTACTGCTCGTGCTCGCTCTTGAGCTGGAGGAACTTCTCCTTGGCTTGGTGGATCTTGTCCTTCTTGATTCCTTCGGCCTCGATCTCAGCCTTGGCGATGATCTCGTTCTTCTGTCCTTTCAGAACTATCCTCTGGACAATTATATAAGCCGCCAACGCGATTACCGCACCGATCAGGGCTCCTATAAACAATTGTAACATAATATCATAAATATTTTTAAGTGTTCTAATCAAAAATTTCAAACGCAGGCCGGAAAGCGTCGTCTTCCTAACTTATCCACCTCCAAAAAATCCAGAACAAGCCAACGCAAAAAACGACCGACAGTCCGGAACGGAAACTGATCGATCGTCTTAAAAAACATTAAAAAAGCCGTTAGTCGCTTGTCAGAAATCTTAATGAATAAGATTTGAGATCCGCACCGGTTCAGAAATCCATCGTCACGCACACAGGCGCAATCCCCGAAGGTAACCTTGGTCCGTCATGGCCGGCTCGAGCAAACTCGGTTCCGTGGAACTTGTTGATTTGAGCACGTGGGACTAACGGCCGTCTTTTTCAATATTCTTGATGTAGGACTCAACATCCTCCTGAAGTTTTTTCGCCTCGGCATCAGCGTCGGCGACTCTCTTCTGGTAGGCCAACCTTCCGACCGCCTCGTTCAGAGCCACAAAGGAAAGTTTGTCGGAAAGGGTCTTGTTCGGGTACTTCGCGTCGTAAGCCGCCAGTTTCTGGTTGATGGCGTCCGCCGCAAGCCTCATCATCCGCTCCATCTCAGGAGAGGAGGCGACGAGGGGATATTCATTGCCCGCGATCTTTATCTTGATGTTCTGTCCCATTCCTAATTCTCAAGCAAGGAGATGCACTTGTCAATCTCCTTGATAAGTCTCTCTATCTTTTCCTTTGCGGCGGAACTGTCTCCGCCCGCTCCGAAAGCCTCAGACAGATGAAGGTTGTTAACCTGTTGTTCCAAATCTTCAATCCGTTTCCTGCAGGACTCATTGTCAGCCTTACTCTGCCCGAGCTCAGCCTGAAGCCTTACACGCTCAGACTTTTCCGCTTCGTACAGCGCGATCAACTTTTCGATATCTGTCTTAATACCTTCAAGCATCTTTCATCAAGGCTTCCTTTTTACCTGCCTGAGCGCAAATTTAGTAAAATATCTTCATTTGCACAAGGACTTCAACTGGCAAGGTGGCATCTGATTTGTTAAAATTAGGTAATTATTATATTTTTGCGCCAGTATGACATTTTGACAATAATTGTAAAACTATGACAATAACAGTGGAAAACAGGGAAATACCGGTGCTGCTTCTGACGGGATACCTCGGGAGCGGCAAGACAACTCTGGTCAACAGAATACTCTCCAACAAGAAAGGCATCAAGTTCGCGGTCATCGTCAATGACATCGGCGAGGTGAACATCGATGCGGACCTCATCCAGAAAGGCGGCGTAGTCGGCACGACCGATGACAGTCTGGTGCCGCTCCAGAACGGCTGTATCTGCTGCACCCTGAAAATGGATCTGGTGGCACAGCTGAACGACCTCTGCCGCTCAGGTAAATTCGACTACATCGTCATCGAGGCGAGCGGAATATGCGAACCCGCCCCTATCGCGCAGACCATCTGCTCCTTCCCTAAGCTTGTTCCTGAATATGCCCAATCGAATATTCCGAAACTTGACTGCATAGTCACCGTGGTGGACGCATTGAGGATGCAGAGTGAGTTCGCCTGCGGGGACGCTCTAAAGAAGGACAATCTTGAGGAGGACGACCTTGAGAACCTTGTGATCCAGCAGATCGAGTTCTGCAACATCGTACTCCTGAACAAGGCCTCCGAGGTAAAACCTGAGGAGCTCGGCAGGGTCCGCAGCATCGTTAAGGCTCTGAATCCTAAAGTGACGATCTTCGAGTGCGACTATGGCGACATCGATCTCGACAAACTCCTGAACACCAAGATGTTCGACTTCGACAAAACAGCGACTTCAGCCGCCTGGATCAACGCAATCGAGGGAGAGGGAAACGAGGCGGATTTCGATGACGAGCACGATGGACGCGAGCATAATGATGAGCATCACGAGGAACACGAACACGAGCATCACCACGAGGAGCACGAGCACCATCATCATCACGATCACGAGGGCGGTGAGGTCGAGGAATATAACATAGGCACTTTCGTCTATTATCGCCGTCAGCCTTTGGACATCAACAAGTTCGATTGGCTCGTCTCAAAGAAGTGGCCGAAGAACGTGATCCGTGCCAAGGGGTTGTGCTATTTCGCGGACGAGAAGGACAAGTGCTACCTCTTCGAGCAGTCCGGAGTACAGAAATCCATCAAGGACGCGGGCCTGTGGTTCGCCACGATGCCGGAGGATCAGCTTCAGGAGATGATGCGCAGGGACAAGAATCTGCGCAAGGACTGGGATCCGGTCTATGGCGACCGTATGATCAAGATTGTCTTCATCGGGCAGAACCTTGACCGGACGGTCATCTCTGAACTGATGGATTCTTGCCTTGTGGAGTAATCGTTCAGGGCGAACGCGAAAAAAAGGAAAATCCCAAATTTTGCACGTTACCAAAATTTGGGATTTTATTTTTTCGCTCACGCCAGTAAAACTTAACGATCGACAGTGGAAAAATCAAATGGCAAATTTTGGTCCACCGTGCAAAATTTGCCATTTGCCTTTTTTCCACTGTCGCCACACTATTACTTATTACAGTCGCTTCGACAGGATCAGCGACCGGAAAAGTTAACTCAGCGACCGGGTGTTACAGTTCGGTCACGAAGTGGTGCTTGCCGGGGGCGAGGGTCTTGGACTCGCGGGAGCTGTCGGGACCTGGGATAAGGGCGGTGGCGGTGGTGCCGGCAGGGATCTCTACGGTCCACTCGAACTTGTCACCGGTGCGCTTCCAGTTGCTGACAATCTTGCCGTATGGAGAATCGTATGAGCAGTTGACCCAGTCAAGGCCCTCGATCGGGTAAGGCTTCAGCTCGATTGACTTATAGCCAGGCTCCGCGGGACGGATGCCGCCAAGATATTCATAATACCAGGTCACAAGGTCGCCGAGAAGCATCACGTGGTTGCCGGAGTTCATCGCGGGATCGGCGGTGTTGCCGTTCCAGAGCTCCCAGATTGTGGTCGCACCGTTCTTCGCCATATAACCCCAGCTTGGATAGGTCTCGTTCGTGGCGATCTTAAGGGCCAGATCAGGTCTGCCGAATTCAGTCAGAGTGCGCATCAAGACCATCATTCCGACAACTCCGCAGCTCACGTGCCCGTCACAATCCACCTCGGTCTTGTGCACGATGTGCTCGAACACATCACCTTCACGGCCGGCCGGAACCATTCCGAAATAGAGCGGAAGGAGGTTGGCGGTCACTGTGTTGTTGCCATAGTAACCTTCCTTCGCGTTGAAATACTTGGCGTTGAACGCCTCGCGGGCCGCGGCTGCATATTCATTGAATATCTTCACATCCTCCGGATGGCCGGCGATAGGAGCGAACTCGATCATCTTGTTCAGGAGGAAATAGTAGAACGGAGTCGCGAGGAGAGGGGCGGCCGTCTTTCTCGCAGGATCCTTGGAATGAATGAGTTCCAAGGACTCCGGCGGCATACACCAGTCGCCGTAGGTGTCTTTGATCATCACACCGTCCTTCAGATACTTCGACCTCATATATTCAAGCCACTTCTTCATCGCGCCATAGTGGTCCTTGATGGACTGGTCGTCCCCGAAACGGCGATAGACCATATCGGAGCCGGTGAAAAACGCTCCCGGCCAGGTGAAATTGTCCTGATAGAGAGTCCAGTAGCGAGGGCAGACGTCCGATATGCTGCCGGCCTCGTTCTGCCCGTCGTGGATGTCAGTCAGCCACTTGGAATAGAGGGCGTGGTTGTTGAATATGTAGGATTCGCCGTAGCAACCCATCGTGCGGTCACCGAGCCAGCCAAGCCTCTCGTCCCTCTGAGGGCAGTCGGTAGGCATTCCGCGATAGTTGCCCCTGATTCCCCAGAAAGCGTTGTGATAGATCTGGTTGATGACAGGGTTGGATGTCTCGAAATGACCGGTGACGGTCATCTTGTCGTACATCACCTGTCCCTCGAAATCACTGAGTTTCGGTTCGTTCTTCAGACCTTTGATCTCAACATAGCGGAAACCGTGATAGACATATTCCGGATGCCAGACAACCGGTTTGCCGTCCTTTGCGATGTAGGTGTCCAAAACCTTGGCGGAACGGAGGTTGGCAAGGTAGAGAGTGCCGTCAGGATTGAGAAGTTCAGCGAACCTCATCGTGAGGGTGTCACCTTCATTGAGTCCCCTGGCCTTGATCTGAAGGCGGCCGACCATATTCTGTCCCATATCAAGGATGTAACCGTGATCGGTCTTGGTGATGGAGACCGGCTTCACGATGTCCTGAACAGCGATGTTAGGGTTAGGCTGGAGAACCAGTTTGCCGCCCGGAGCGTCCATCAATGAGGCCTTCGCCCAAGCGGAATCATCGTAACCGACCTTTGTCCATCCGGTCAATTCCTTACGGGCATCGTAAGTCTCACCGTCGAACTCGTTGTTGGCGCGGATCGGTCCCTCGCAGGTGATCTTCCAGCTCTCGTCGCTGACAACGGTCGCCGTGCGGCCATCCGTGTAAACAATGTCCAACCGGTACCAAAGCCTCGGTACCCCGAAGCCCTTCATACCTGGCTCCCTCATCGTGGTATAACGGCCGCAGCCAAGGCTCACGGCAAGAGCGTTCTGTCCTTTCTTGAGGGTCTTTCTGACATCGAACTCATTGAAATACACCCTCGTCCTGTACTCGGACACGGTCGGGGAAAGTTCCTGGTCACGGGTGATATATTCCCCATTGATCCAAGTGTCATAGACTCCGAGGCCGCTGATGCGGAGGGTCGCCTCCTTCACCTTGCCGTCAAGTTTCACTTCCTTGCGAAGGTAGCGGGCGGGAAGCACGGTGCTGCCCTTGAGGACATCACCCTCATAGTTGCAGCCGATCCATTTCCCGTCATATTCAGTGGCGGAGACTGTCAGAGCGGCGGCGAGCGCCGCGAATGCTGTTAAAATTCGTTTGATCATTATCTGAATATTTTAGTGTTATTTCTTGAATATGAGGTTGATATCCCGCTCGATCGCCGGACCTGCGATGTTCTCCGGCACGAAAGACCAGTGGCCGATCTTGGCAGGGTCACCGATGACGGCCGGGTCGATCACACGGTTCTTTTTGAGATATTCATAGAGAATCTCGCGGATCTCAGGGTAATATTCAACGGTTCTTTCAGCGATTCTGTCGGTGTCGATTCCGACCTCGGCGAGGAGTCCGCCGCCACCGCTGGCCCGGTATGAGGTCATCGCGACATTGTAGGTCTCTTCCATACTGAACGGCTTTCCGTCAGCCATAGAGGTGATCACGATCCTTGAGCCGAAAGGCTTTGTGACATCAACGGTATAGTCGATTCCGGCGGCGGAGTCAAAGTTGTAGGCACGCTCGATGAACGACCAGCCCTTCTGGCCAGTGCGCGGGTCATCTTTCTGAACAATGTTCAGCACGTGGTCGGTCGGTTTGGTGGCCGTGACAATCCAACGGTTGTAGGAGGCCTCCAGATAGTCCTTGATCTCCTTTCCGGTCATCGTTATCACATAAAGCTGGTTCTCAAACGGATAGATCGTGAACAAGTCCTTGTAGATCAACGTTCCGCCCTTGACGAATCCATCGTAGGTCAACGGAGCCGCGATCGAGATCTGGGCCGGAGCGCAGCCGAGACAAAGGGTGTGGACAAGGTTCACATAGTCGCACATTCCCTTGTAGGCGTCACGAGTGCGCATATCCACCTTCAACTCACCGACCTCCTGTGTGGTGAAGACCTGCACGGCCTGGTAGTCCTCGTAAAAGTCCTTTTCCATCTGAGTGTCAATCCTGTGGGGATCAACCGGAATCAATTCCGTGGAATGCTCACGTTTAATGACCTTGCCGTCATCAACGGTCAGACGCAGTGTTCCGTGTCCCACAAAGCGGCAATGGCTTCCCGAGTTGATGAGCCCGATGCTATCACAACAGGTAACGAACGGCCTATGGTCGTGCGAGCAGACAACGAAATCCACTCCGCTGAGACTCTTGTACAGATCCAGCCCCTGACCTTCCAGCATAGAGCCGTCTCCGGGACCGGTCCCCGAATGCACGGACACGATCACGACATCCGGCTTCTCCTTCGCCCTCACCTTGTCCACATCTTCCTGAACCAGAGGCACAAGGCTCTCGAACGTCATTCCGCTCCAAAGTTTCTCGGAAAGCCAGTTCTTCATATTGGCGTTGGTGAATCCAAGCACGGCCACCTTCAGTCCTCCCCTCTTGAATATCTTATACAGAGGGAAATACGGCTTGCCGTTGTCGTTGCGGATGGCGTTTCCGCCAAGGAACGGAATCCCATAGGACTCCAGGTCACGGGCAACACGGTCATAGACCTTGTGTCCGGTCTCGACATCGTGGTTGCCCACCGTCACAGCATCATAACCCATATAAGAGGCCAGACGAGGGTAAATGTGAGGAGAGAGCGTGTCCACATAATTGAAATAATATGCGGCGTTGTCTCCCTGAAGGCAGTCTCCGGCATCGATCAGAAGCACATTGTCGGCTCCTGCTACAGCACGGACGCTGTCCACGACGGTCTTGACTGCATAAAGCGACTTTTTCACCCCGTTCCCGACATAAGTGGAATCGAAATAGGTTCCGTGCACGTCGTTGGTCGTCAGAAGCTGGAGCACATAGTCCCCGTCCTTAGGTCCCGAACCGCATCCCGCCAACAGAAATCCGGCGGAGGCGGCGACAATGATAGACTTGAATATTACTTTCATACCTTATAAATATATTTCAA
>ERZ1026868.1295-NODE-1295-length-13156-cov-7.539730_pt1 | contig 13156 bp, 20 predicted proteins | sample MGYA00380164_ERZ1026868 | MGnify/ENA primary metagenome ERZ1026868 (study PRJEB33269, sample SAMEA4719800) | human gut metagenome | biome: human-associated habitat; feature: organic feature; material: feces | place: Cameroon | collected 2013-10 ... | reverse complement strand
CACTAAAACATATAATTCCTCCTTTCTTTTTATTTTAAATATTTTCACAAAAATTTTTAATAGTTAAAATCAATCTTACCTCGGTCTGAACCATCTCTGGTCTTTAACCGATATAGCTATCTTTAACGAGGGCATTCCATTTACCCTCACGGTATACTTTTTCACGCTCTTGCGCTGCCTTCTTCTTCGCAGCAAGCAAATCTTCGAGTTTTGCCTGTCTCTCTAACTCCTTGTTAATATTTTCAAGAGGCTTAAGCTCATCTTCATAAGCTTTTTCAATCTCATCCATAGCGTCTTCAAGCTCAGTAATATATTCCTGAACCTTAGACACCAAAGCATTATATTGACTTTCCTTATAATTCTTTTGGTCTTCCAGTAATTGTATTTGAGCTTCACGCAAAGCTACCGTAACATCATTAAGCTGGTCAACCAAGTTTTGAACTTGCTCGTCAGTAAGCATCGAAACATCTTCAAGTTGTGCTCTAATCAAAGAAGCTTTCTGTTCAAGATAATTAATATTTTGCTGATAATAGGACTCAATATCAGTATACTTTCCCCACTCTTGAGGTTTGCTCTTTTCAAGCAAATCGAGTCTTCTTTCGAGGACATCAAGTTTATCATTAAGAACATCAATATCAACAGTAGCATACTCTTTATAAAGCTCTGCATATTGTTTGGCAAGATTCCTAAGTTCTTCTTGTTTATCTTTGCGGTCAGAATCCTGAATTTCAGCCATTCTTTGTTTAACAGCTTCCATCTCATTTTCAAGATTCTGCTTCTTTTGACCAACAAGGTCAGCATACAAAGCCGTATCTGGGCTACCACTCTCATATTCGAGAGCAATATCCAGCATTTCTCTTTGCCAACTTGCAATATCTCTATAAAGCTCATAACGTTGTTTAATGAGATTATTAAGCTCATTCTCACGAGTAATCTGCTCTTCCAACGTGTCAGAAGTCTTAATTAGCTCTTCCTGAGCCGCGATAAGCTGGTCATAGGAGACATCCTGAAGCTATAAAATGTTGATTTTATCTTGTACACGTTCATCATCAAGATTCTTCAACTTTACATAAGCTTCTTGATATTTTTGTAAATATCCAAGCCCTTCTTCTGTTTCTTCATTTGCTAATGGCGCATATAATTTCATCTATTGTTCATATACTTTTGCAAGTTTATCATAATCTTTTCCATTGTTAAGACCATAATAATTAGCTCCCATGTACATATCTTGAGAAGTAGCATTAATATCTTCTCCAATAGATTTAAAGGCTTGCATCAAATAATATTCTTTATTATAAATTCCTTCAAGAGCACTTAAGAATTTCTCCAATTCTTCGTTTGCATCCTTAAGATTACCAAGGTCAGGAGTAAAGAAGCCTGTGCTATCTTTACCAAGGTCTAAACCCTTATCAATCATTTCTTGAAGGTCATTCATAATAATTTTACGAGCGTTTATTCTCTATTGTAAACGTCCATTATCTCTAAAATGTCCTTCCTCTTCATCCCAATCGCCCATTTGTTCTTGAATATATTTTTTTCTTGCGTCGGCATAAGTAGTATCAACTGTATAAGTAGCATCAGTTTGCTCAACCTTACCTGCGGCTTCAACTAAAGCATCCTTACTCTTCATCATTTGTTCAGCGCCTTTAGTATCTCCCGCTTTAGCCATATTAACAGCTTGAATCGAAGCATATAATTCGGTATAAGCTTTAGTTAAATCATTAGTAGAAACAATTTCATTATTATTCGCTTCAATTTTTTCATTGGTTGCTGTACCACTTGTTTCAGAAAGCTAAAGTTCTTGCCACTCTCTTTCAAGTTGAGCTTTAGTCATTTCGTCTTCAGCATTCGCAGCTTCCATGTTAGCTTTCAAAGCCTCAAGTTGAATGCGCGTCATTTCTTGTGTTGCGTTAGCTTTCAATTTTAAAGAACCTGTTGAAGTATCAAGAAGCTCAATATAATTTTCATTTTCAGCCAACATACTAATAACAGTTTGCGTACTTAATTTACCAAATGCATCCTGCTCTTTTTGAGCCGCATTTAAAGTATCATAACTATCTTTTACTGCATCTACAACCGCTTTTAATTCAGCCCATGTCGTTGCAACACCTTCTACGCCATCAAGTTCTCCAAAAGCATCTGAAAGCTTAAATTCAGCATCCTTTGCTAAATCTTCTTGAATAGAAGCAAGCTGTTGCCACGCAGTATCATAAACTGCGTCTTGGACAGCTTTTTGCATTTCTTTTACTGTTCCTTCAAAATCTTTTAGTTCTTTAGAACTTGCTACTACAGCGTTACGAACGTTTTCAGGCAAATCAGAAAATTCTTTCCCTATTTCTTCATTAGACCCTTCTTTTTTGCCTCTTGCAACATCGTTATAATAAGATTTCAATCTTTCTTGCAGAGTATCATAAGAATCCTATTTTTGTCGAGCTCGGTTATAATAACCAACCTCAGAATCATAAGTTCTATCAGCATTAATCATGCGGATAATATCTACATCTTCTGTTGTACTGCCTATCCATTCAGAATTTGCCATTTTTGTAACTTTACCAAAATCTTCAGAAGAAAGTTGATTTAGCAAATTATTTACGCTTGATGAAACAGTTACGTCTTCTCCCAAAGCTCCTTTTACAGCTTCTTGTATTTGTTCTTGAAGAGTTAAAACAACAGCTTTGCCAGATTGGGCATCATACTTTAATCCTAACGATAATAACAGTTCGTTTTCTTCGACTGAAATCATACCATCAGACATAAATGCTTCTATTAACGCATCTTTAAAACTATCTTTCAGTGCTACGGCTTCTGAGGCTAAAGCTGCATCATCAGTTCCATAATAAACATCTGCAATTACAGGGTGTTCTTCGAGCAACTTAGTCATAACATCTGTGACTTTTAAAACTTGTTCTTTATATCCTTCTTCATTAATTGTCCCCTAAGACAACCTTCTATTAATTGTTGCTTGAGAAGATTGAACCAAAGCGTTAACCATATTGTTTTCATCGGTCGCAAGAGAACTCATCCTATCAGAAAGACCAGTATATTGAGCATATTCTGCAATATAATCCGCAGATGAAACAAGCTGTGAATTATAATCACTTAATTGCTAATTAAGTCCCTCTATTTGTTTCTATTGTGTTTCAAGCTCGTCTTTCCAAGCATTTATATTTTTTCTTTGCTCCTCATACCCCGCTTCTTCAGGAGACATTGTACTTAGTGTTTGTTCAGCCCCAAAAATTTGGCCTTGTAATTTTATCTCATTTGTTCTTGCTTTCTTGTATTCCTTAATAGTAGATTCCAAATCCACTCCAAAAGGAGATACACTAAAACCAGTGAATATTTTATGCAAAGCCGCACTAATTCCATCTGGATTTTTGAAGAGAGCAACATTTGCCGCTTTCTCAGCACTATCGGTTAAATCATTTATAGCTTCTGTTACTTTGCTAACTCGTCCCTAAATGCCTTCTGGACCAACCAATTTGTTTCCAAATTCATCCGTTCTAACAACTAATTCAGGAAAAACTTCAGCAATATCATTACTTAATTCAAGGAACTTGTCATATTCCTCAGAAGTTAAAGAAACATTGCGGCCAAGATAATCTACTCCATTTGCAAGCTCATCAAATTTAATTGCATTTGCCGAAGCGCTTTGAGCAGAATCATAAAGTTCAGTAGCTTTTTTAAATTCCTCTTGAGCTTTTTCAGTCGCCGCTTTCAAGGAACTTACATAAGCATTATATACAATCGTTGCAAAAAGCACTGCTGCCCCAGCTGCTAATTGAGGGCTTGCAAAAGCACTCCAAAAAGCTTTAGAACTATGTTTAGCTGATTTAGCAAATTCTCGATTAAAAGCTTCTGATGCTGTTAATCCTTCTTTTGCGTAATCCCATCCCAATGCTTCTGACATGGACATACCACTGTTAAGTTTTCCAATAGTGGACTCATACCAAGCATTTTGGTTAATAGTTGGGGAAGCTTTATAATTAGATATTCCTTTACCAATAGAATCTGATAATCTTGCACCAAAATTTCCTCCTACTTGTCCTATTAGCATAGCGCCAAGCATAGAACCTACTAATTGACCACCTTCGCCAAAATTCTTGCCTATGTTTCCACCAGCGGTCATGCCTAAAAGTCCGCCTCCTATTGCGCCCGCTCCTGCCGCAAGTGATTGACTATAAGACTGAGTAGAAGATTTGCTCAAGTTTTTACCTAATGCGGTTTTATATTTTTGTTCTTGTTGAGTAAGCTCTTCTGCCGCAAGTCTTTGTCTTGCTCTGGTTTCAACAAGCTTTGCCTACTCTGCCGTTAAAGTTTGGTCTTGTGTAATCATTCCCTATTCAACAGCAATCTAATGTTGCATCTAAGCTAATCTTTGCTCAGTAACATTCATTGTTAAAGCATTTAAACTTTCTCTACTAAGTGAAGCAACTGTTTCCTCGGTTATTGTTCCCGTTAAAAGCTCTTTGGCTACGGCTGCTTGCTTATCTTGAGACTCATTTAATAATGCTGATTGTGCGCTTAAGAGATAAGACTAAGTTACTTCTTGCGCACCCTTGGTTGCTTGACTTAAAGCCGCACCATAACGTTTTTGCTGAGAAACAATAAAGTTCTCTTCTGCATATTCTTTGTATTCATCAAGTTGTTTGCCAAGATATTCCCTTCCTTCGGAAGTGTTTATACGTCCAATTCCATACGTTAATTGCCCCGCAGAAGAAACAATATCCGAAATTTTTCCATACCAATTACTTGCCATATTAATTAAAGAATTACTATTCATTATTGCTGCGATAGCTATTACAGCCAATCCAAATTTATCTAAATTATAAATTACTTCAGCAATAGTGTTATATAGTTTCTTTTGAAGACCTTGTAGATTAACATTAAGAGTTAATTTTTCAGCCGCAACTTGAATTCTCTTTTGAGCTGCTTCGATAGAATTAGTATAAGCTTCCATTTTTTCAACTGCCGTACCATAAGAATTGGAAGCGATTTCTTGATACTTAAGAACAGAATCCCAGTTCGAAAGCATGGCAACCAAATTTTCTCTTTGTCTTGTTCCTGCAAGAGAAGTTGCAATACCGGCCTATTGTACTGTAGAATAAGTATCCCATTTAGAGGCTATTTCATCCAAAACATCGTCAAAACTTCTAAATGTACTAACGGTATCACGAAGTTGAATACCCATTGCTCCAAGAGCAGTTTCAACGTCATTCAACCGCGCCCAGTCTTCCGCATTATAATTTTCAGACTCAATATCTTCCTGAGCCGCAACAAATTTTCCTGCAGCCACATTTTGGTACCTCGCATAAAGACTTTTCATAGATTCGCCAATACTGGCCTCGCTCTTTTGTGTTACGTCAATCATTGTAGTAACATAACCAATAAATCTATTCATCTCCGTGTTTGCAAGCTACGCCGAATTATTCGCACGGCTCATTGCTTCTGCAATGCCACCAGCACTTGCCTGTTGTGTTATCTTATATTTTCATATAAGCACTGACTATATCTTCACCCATTAATGGGGTACACTACTTCGATTTGTTATCTACTTTTAGTCGATGAGGACGCTTCTCATTAAAAGCTTTCCTGCTGATTGACCAATCTTTATAATTTTTTAACCATCACATTCAGACATATTTCATTCTCCCGTTGTGGTTTATAAAGCTCTAAGGTGTTTTCAGCATTTCAATGTATTTTCCTTATATGTTACCATATTTGCGACCTATTTATTTTAAGCCGCCGCCATGTCTACTGCGTTATGTTTATGTATAGTCGGCTATTCTATACAAGATTGCTATTTCAATCCACTCCCTTTCAGGACGTGACCAGACTATTTCTTCACCCTTATATTAAGGGGCAAACTATTTCGGATAACTTTTAAGCCTTGTTATCCTATCTTTCTCTCAAAAGATAGTCGTTGAAAGCAATAGGTAACTTACCTATCCACTTGCATGAACATCCATTTTAACTAATTAGTCACGAATACTTAGGATTTAACCTTATATTCATCCTTACGTTTTTTCTACTTTCGTACCGTCACGCTTATCATTACTGATTACGTTGTGGTGTAAGGCTTTAGGATTTACCTGCTTTTAAGTTTGTGTCCTATGCCGATTACTCGACATACGCTGCATATTGTTACAGTTAATTTATCTACCACGCTCATGACTTCACTGGCTTCGATTTTCCAGCCCTTTAACACACTAATCAAATAGCTCGTTGCATCAGCACTTTCAATCATACCAAGCGTACTTAAATACATAGAAGCCTTAGTTAAATCACTCGCTTCCTTACCTTGATAACCTGCACGAAGCCAATCATTTGCCGCAATAGCGACGTCATGTGTGCTCTTTCCAACTTCTTTAGCAAGATTGTTAAATTCATACATCATGTTTTTAACATCACCATAACCCATGCCAGCCGCTATTTGTAAATCTACCATAGCTGCATCAAGGTCTTTTGTATATTGCCATACTTGTTGCAAAGAATTTCTAATATAACCAATTGCTGCATAAGCTAAACTATAATCTGTTAAATTTCTAAGAGAAGCTTTGAAGCCATTTGCAATTTGTTGAATTAATCCAACACTTTCTTTTTGCCTTAAATTAATTTTTGCAAGTTTTTCTTCTTGGGCCGCTTGAGAATTTTCAATCTATTGGTTAAATTGAAGTCTTTCTTGCTCACTTAATTGTGTTCCATCACTAAATTTACCTGTATTACTATCATAGCTAACAGTTTGATTCTTGATGGCTTGCAATCTGGATTGATACATCTCAAGAAGTTTTTGTTGTTCTTTACTACGAGGTCCAACTTGACCATCCATAGAATTTTGGAGAGTGAGCATATCTCTCTCAATTTTTTGTTGTTCTTTAAGAGAATTTAAATAACTTTTCTTTAATGTATCAGCTTGCTTAAGTTGAGCAACTTCCTACTGTTGCTTTGCTTGGGCTGTATCATAAGCTGTCTGAAGTCCACTTAGGAAATTTTGAATTGTTTGCGCCGCTTGCTGATTAAAAGGAGTAGGAAGTTCAAGATTGTGTAATTTATCTTGTATCCCAGTTCTATCCGCAGCGTCTACCTAAGCCTGATAAGTCTCTTCTAAACTTTCTTTTTGAGAATTTAAAACTTGTAGCTCTTTTTCTAAAGTTGCTAAGCGGACTTGGTTTTCTTCATTATCGCTTCCGATAAGATTGCTACGCTCTTCCTCTAAAGTTTTAATTTTAAGACTTACCTCGGCAAATTTTCCATAAGTTTTTAAGGCTGAACGAAGATTAGATTCAAAATCTTTCATTTGTCCAATAAGATTATATTGACCTTCATGAACAGCAGTATTATTTTCTTGCTCATTGAACAAGTTGTCTAAATTACGAGGAGTTCTTAGTGCTGGGTCTACAGAATCATTTCTAAATCTTCTACCATTATAAGGTAGGTTAGACTAATCTCTGGGAGCTTCAACATTGGGCGAGCGGTTTCCACCTTCTTCAAGCTCATCAATTCTTTGCTCATATTCCTTTACTTGTTCTTGGAGAACTTGAATATCTCTGCGCAATTCAGAATTGTCATTTCCAGTTGCAACAGAAACAGTTTCTCCACCAAAAGTGAAAGGCAATTCGCTTTCTTTTGCGGCTTCTCCTTCTACTTTTAAGGCTTCGGACAATTTTCCCGCAATTTCTAATTTATCTTTTTCAGCTTGAACAGCTTTTTGCACAGCCTCAGCATGAGAGTTAAAAGCTTCAGTAGAATCTTTTATAGAAGTGGTTTCAATAGACAATCCATTAGTACCTGAAACTGTAGTAGGAGTAGTATTTTCTGATTCATCAGGAACATAATATTTTCCACTATCTACCAAAGATTGATAACGATTCATTAACCCAGTTAAAGAGTCTTCTTTTTTTACTTCAGTTGTAACACGACCATCAGAAAGCCCTTTAAAATTACCTTCTTGATTCATTCGGGATGTAATAGCTTCCTAATCTTTTTTCTCGGCTAAAGCCATTTTTTCTTCAATACTTAAAGCTTTAACTGTTCCTTTACTTTGTCTTTCTTCTAACGCTCCCTTTAAAGTTAATATATCTGCACAAACAGCTTTATAATAAGCTCTTTTAACTTCTAACTCGTCTTCACTTGCCGTTAAAAGGTCTTGTTCTATTTGTCCTCTTTCTTTTTGAGCATTAGTTAATTGGTCTTCAATTGTACTTCCGCCATAAATTGTTCCTGTATATCCTGCATGATAAAGAAGCTGGGTTTTTGCAACATTGCTCAATTCTACATCTTCTAATGGAGTATTATGAGTCCCTTCTCCTTTTATCCCATTTTTTTGATAATAAGAAACACTATGTTTATTTGGGTTGTCCTCGGCATCTGTAGATAAACGCCCCAATAAATTCTGCTTAAAAATATCTTGTTCAGAACGTTGAACAGGAATATCTATTTCTTCTCCTGTATATTCATCTATGCCTTTACCAATAGTAGTAATTTTAGTTGTTAAAGATTCGTATAAGTTTTTTAGCTTTTGAACAGGAGTATAGCCAGTTTCAAAGAATTTTTCAAGAGCTTTATCAATATCTCCATCTTCCATTTCTTTATCAAACTTGCCACGACCTTCTTTAAGCAAATCATATTTTTTGCCTAAACGTGGATTATTTGCTTTCCATTGTTCAATTAATTTATCAGAAGAAACGACTTCTTTCCCAGCTTGTTCATTAATTGAACTGGCTTTCTTTTGGGCAGAAAGTTCAACCATTTCTGGATAATAAAGAAGATTTGCTAATTGATTATATGCTGTGCTGGAATTACCGCGCTTATTTCCTAAATTAGCAAACGCCTATCCGTTACCACCAGCTTTGTCTACCATAGCCGCTACTTTTTCTGCCGCTGCAATAACTTTTGAAGAAGTATCATCGTTACCTTTTCCTTCATTTTTTGTTATTGTGCGGTCTAAAGCTTGAATTGCTGACTCAGAAAAAGTAGCCTCAACTTCTCCCTCATCTTTTAACTTCCCATACTCAAAATCTGCGCCATAAGATTTTGAATAAAAAGCTTCTTTATTAGTTGCCCAAGAGGAATATCCAAAATCATTATCTGTTCCATACAAGCTACCCATAACAAATTGGCGATTTTTCTTATAACCAAATTTATTAGCAGCATTTGATAATCCCTCTTCAGGAGAAGACGCAGTAGAATAAAATTTTTGCATTAAAGATTTAGCATTTTCAAACATCTTTAAAAGATTCTGTGCATCTTCTGGTTTAAGGTCAGAAGTTGAATTAACAACGTCAATATAACCATCCATTAAAGAATCAAAAGCGGCTTTAATTCCTTGTGGATTAGCTTCTCCTGCTTCGACTTTTTCTTGAAAGTTTTTAATCCATGTAACAATAGCATCATAAATTAATTTTACTTCATTCAAATTAGATTTTATTTCTGCTACCTATTGCTCATCTACTTCATCCAACTGTTGTTGAAAATCAGCAGTTTCATCACTTAAATTGCTTCCTTTTGAAGCTCCTTTATTACCATCCTTGTAAGTTATTGAAGCATCAAGACTATTTGCAGAAGCTTGATTCTACAGAGCAAGATTTTCTTCGCTTATCCCATTATAAACATCTCTACCAGTTATACCTAAATTTTGAGCAAGCTCAGGATTCAACCGTTCAACAATGTCTTGCGCTGTAATAGCAGCTCCCTTATATCCTTCTTCATAAGCTTGTTGCAAAGCATATCCTAAAATTTCTTCTACCGCCTCAGCAGAGCGCCCCTCATTATCTGTTTCACTCCAATTACGAACCATATCCAAAACTTCTTTTTGAATTGGCATTGAAGCTAATTTTTCTTCAATTAATTTATTTAAATTTGTGCTTTCTTGAGACCTTTTTTGTTGGTCACTATATTGAGATTGATGTTCTCCCGCAGATTGATTATCTGTTTCTCCTAACTGGTCTCCATTATCCCACCGCACTCGAACATCGCTTAAAGATTGAGCTACTGCCCCTTTTCGACTTAAAAGCATATCACGCAAAGTAGATAAGCCTTTTGTCTAATCAAACTAATTAGCTCCGCTTAATCCTGCTTCAATATTTGCTTGCTCTCTATCAAAAAGTCCGCCAGCATCAACCTTTTTAACATAATTACCATTTTCATCCATGAAAGCATTTTCCGCAACTGCAATTTTACCTGTAAGCAACTTGCGCAAATTAGGCTCAAGGGTATTATTAAATGCTTGTTCAATAGTTGTTAAAATATCATTAATAGCTTCCTGCGCTGCTTTATAAAAAAGAGAAGTTTCAGGAACAGAGGCAAGTTTTTCAACAAAATTATTTAATTGGAAAAGAGATTGATTATTAAAATTTGTAATAGGTTTTTGATTCTAATCAACAATTCCAACTTCTTTAGCTAAAGCAGAAGAAATTTGCATCCCACTTTCACTTTTAATTGCCGCAGTTAAGTTTGGACGAGCTGCGCCACTTCCGTCTCTATAACTCCGAGGAATTACAGTTTGCGCTCCATTTTTATCAGTAGTCACAAAACTACCAAACGCACGAGATGTAATTATGGGCTGAGTAGAATCTTTTGCTGTACCTTCTCTATATAAATAAGCTTTACGTTTAATCCGTGGAACAAAAGTTTTTGTTTCTCCTCTTAAAGCTTCTATATCCTAAGATTTTGCTTGTCTCCACTCTTTTAATGTGGACTTGTCTGTAATATCTTTAGAAGAACGTAAAATCTAAGCATTAGCTTCAACCCTTTTCTTTCGTTCGCTTTCATGCATAGGACGTTGTAAAGATTTTAATTCTTCTTCTGCTTGCTTTTGTTTTAACTCTGCTACTGCTTTTTGAGCTTTATCTCCCGCAAGTTGAGCGTCCATTGCTCTTTTTGCTTGAGTATCACGCTCTGCCATTAATTCCCTGTTCTTTTTGTGATACGCCTCTAAATCTCTCTGATATTCTTTATCATAATATTCTTCTACATAGTCTTTTGAAGAAGGTTGAGATGCAACTTTAGTGGGTGCTGGTGCGATTGTCGTAGGGACTTTTTTCTTGGCTTCTTCTACTGCTTTATTTAAAGTTCCCATATTTCTTTGCAGATTTACAATCTCACTTAAAATAGACCTGTATTCTTTTAATTGGTCTATTGTTTTATTATCTATCTTTACTAAAACGGCTTCTCTTTCCTGTAGTTGCTATATAGTCGTTTTAGCTTTTTCTAATTCCGCCTCCGCTTTTTTTATAGCATCGGTTTTCATTTGAATATCAACATCAGCCGTTACTTTAACAGTCTTTTTTTCATCTGCCATTATATATTAAACCTCCAATCATAATTTCAACCGATACTTTTTCTATATCTTCGGCTTGATTTGAGTAGTAAATTCAGTATTAAATCGTGTCAACGCTTTATAACGCGCCATTTTATAAACTTCTGCGACACTTACTGCGCCCGTTATCCTTTTCATTGTATTAATAGGAACAAATTGTAATGAGCTTGCTGGAATTTTATCTTGTTTTTTTAAATCATCTAATGCATCTTGTACCAAACTATATTCCTAAGCATCCTCATCTTTTTCATTATCTTCCCAATATTTTGGGTCATCTTGCCAAAAGTTTTCTATATATCCCGTTACATATTCTTCGGGGTCTCTATATCCCTGAAAATTTGCTTGACTTTTAGAATTCAAATTATTATTATCTATTCCATCTATTTTATCCAATATTCCCTAAGTAAACAAGAATTTTCTTTCGTCATAGGAAAAATCAGGACGGAAATTATTCCCTTGATAATACTAAATGGATGAAATTAGCGCATTTACATCATAATTATTTCCATAATACTAATCAAACACTTCAATAAAAGTTGAATTAACAATTGCCACGAATTGCCCTAAAATATCTGATTTAATCTAAGATAAATTAATTACAGATTTTTGCTTTGCTTCTACCTCAACCGCTTTAAATTCTTTTTCTATTTTTGCTTTTATAACAGTTTCCAGTTGAGTCATATCAATAAAAGTATCCATTTCGTTCTGTCCTTTCCTATAATGAAAATGAAAATGAGACCAATTAAAAATCGGTCTCATTTTCATTAGAGGATATACCCTCTTTCTATTAAGAGGTATTATAACACCGTAAATACGGGTTCAATCTATTTTATTTTTTATTTGTTTTTACTTTTTTCTTTTCTTTTGGGACTTTCAACTCACTTTTACCTCTTGAAGCAGAATAAATTTCATCTGCCAATCCTTTTTGTACTACATCCAAAGTTTTCTTAATTTCAGGATTCGTAGTATTCATAATATCAGCTAAATTCTGAATCGTCTTTTTATCCTTCTTAAGTCCCTCAAGAAGCTCTTCAATTTCTTTAGAGTTTTTAGCCAACTTTTGATAATCAATATTAGACATAAGTTCACTAAGCTCTTTAAGATGATTAAGATTCAAACTATCTTCAAACATTTTTTTAAACTCTGTGTAGTCATAAGCACAATACTGAAGAAGAAAAGGACTAAATATAGGATAAAGCAAATCGTATGCAGCATAAGTTTTTAATTCTTCATTAGAAACATCTACCATTGCATACAAACCCAATAACACATCAAAAAACAACGTCTTATAAATATTTGCGATACGAACCTCATGTGTTTCAAGCGGGTCATTGTCTAATTTATAAATTAATGTCATTAAAGAACGCACTTTCTCAATCATAGGGATATAAGAGCGAATTGTCATCTTATTCCCAAAAGCATCCAATTCTTCCATTGTAATCTTACCGCGAACAAAATTACCTGCAATATTAATTAACTCTTCTAATTTTAATTGTTCAGGCTTTTTGTCCTCTTTTTTATCTTCAGCCAATTCAATTTTAGTTGCATCTGAAATATCAGAGGTTTTACTCAAGGGAAGTTTTTCTGTAACAGTCTCTTCTTGCACAGGAATATCTGTTCCCAAAGTTTTTTTATCTTCCATTATTTTATCTCCTTTTAATCCTTTTATTTGTGTATGTTAAATCTATGTATAATCTATTTGATTTTCAGGAAGAAGTGGAAATTTATATTGACTGCGAGCTACATTGTCAGTATATCCTAAAATAGAATAATCCATTTCTTCTCCATTTTCCAACAAATCTTTTATTATAACCAAATCTTCTTTAGGCACATCTCTCATAG
>ERZ1026868.1293-NODE-1293-length-13163-cov-7.013198_pt1 | contig 13163 bp, 10 predicted proteins | sample MGYA00380164_ERZ1026868 | MGnify/ENA primary metagenome ERZ1026868 (study PRJEB33269, sample SAMEA4719800) | human gut metagenome | biome: human-associated habitat; feature: organic feature; material: feces | place: Cameroon | collected 2013-10 ... | reverse complement strand
GTATATCATTTATAAATGACGCCGTTTAAAATTCGTTTATAAAATACGTTTAACGATAATTAAAAGGATTCTGTTAAATGAAATTAAAAATAGTTGCGGTGGTTGTAACTGGTTTGTTAGCTGCGAACGTAGCACACGCTGCCGAAGTCTATAACAAGGATGGTAATAAACTCGACCTTTATGGCAAGGTTACCGCTCTACGTTATTTTACTGATGATAAGCGTGACGATGGTGATAAAACTTATGCCCGTCTCGGCTTTAAAGGAGAAACGCAAATCAATGATCAAATGATTGGTTTTGGTCACTGGGAATATGATTTTAAAGGCTATAACGATGAAGCCAACGGCTCGCGCGGCAAGAATCTCTGATTGAGTTAAGTGCCCATCACAATATGATCACTGACCTTATATTACACAATCATCCCAGGATGAAAACAATCACTTTAAACGACAACCATATTGCACATTTAAACGCCAAAAACACTACAAAACTGGAATATTTAAACTTAAGCAATAACAATTTACTGCCAACCAATGACATTGATCAACTAATATCATCAAAACATCTTTGGCATGTATTAGTTAACGGCATCAACAATGATCCACTTGCACAAATGCAGTACTGGACTGCAGTAAGAAATATAATTGATGACACTAATGAAGTGACCATTGATTTATCAGGACTTAATTTAACCACTCAACCACCAGGGCTGCAAAACTTCACATCTATCAATCTTGATAATAACCAACTCACACATTTTGATGCAACCAACTACGATAGACTCGTAAAGCTAAGTCTGAATAGTAATGCTCTTGAGTCAATAAATTTTCCTCAAGGCAGAAATGTAAGTATTACACATATATCTATGAATAATAATGCTCTCAGAAATATTGATATAGATAGGCTTTCATCAGTTACTTATTTTAGTGCGGCACATAATCAACTAGAGTTTGTGCAATTAGAATCTTGCGAATGGCTGCAATACCTGAATCTCAGCCATAATCAATTAACTGATATTGTTGCAGGTAATAAAAATGAACTCTTACTGCTGGATCTATCCCATAATAAACTAACAAGTTTACACAATGACTTATTTCCCAACTTGAATACGTTACTTATTAACAACAATTTGCTTTCTGAAATTAAAATATTCTATAGCAACTTCTGCAATGTTCAGACATTAAACGCTGCTAACAACCAGTTGAAATATATAAATCTTGATTTCCTGACTTATCTTCCATCTATCAAAAGTTTAAGACTGGACAATAATAAAATAACCCACATTGATACTAATAATACATCCGATATTGGAACTTTATTCCCCATAATAAAACAGAGCAAAAACTTAAATTTTTTAAATGTTTCTGGGAAGAACAATTGCCCTACTATGCAGTTCATGTTATTTAATTTGTTTTCCCCAGCACTTAAGCTTAATACTGGCCTGGCAATTCTTTCGCTTGGTGCATTTGAAGTTCACTCTGACGGAATAGATGTGGATAACGAATTGTTTCACTATCCTATTAAAAAAGCATATACCCCATATAATATACACACTTACAAGACAGAGGAAGTTGTAAACCAGAGGAATATAAAAGTTAAAAACATGACCTTAGATGAAATAAACAATACTTACTGTAATAACGATTATTACAATCAGGCAATAAGAGAGGAACCGATAGACCTTCTGGACAGATCGTTTTCCTCCAGTTCATGGCCTTTTTAGTGAATAAATCATCACTAATTCTATAAGTGTCTGGTCTTGTTGATAATATAGTTAATATGTAACCCTTTAGATTCACGATCTGAAGGGTTGAAACATGACATACGTTCAAAGATTAACCCCCGTTTGAAGGTTAGCTTGTTAGTTACATTTAGTAACACATATCTGGCTACTTAATCCCCATTCTGCCCCCGCGGTTACGCTTTCTTATCTATTCTTTCAATCAGCACTTCACCCAATTCATCCTTAATTCTAATAACTGGCTATTGCGCCTTACCTCCTGTTTTGTCTTTTTTCATTACCAATGTGTGCATGTGAGGAACAATATGGCACTGCAAAATGAGAAAAATAGTCGTTATCTTTTACGCGACTGGAAACCAGAAAATCCGGCCTTCTGGGAAAATAAAGGAAAACATATTGCTCGAAGAAACCTCTGGATATCAGTCAGTTGTCTACTTCTTGCCTTCTGTGTCTGGATGCTATTTAGCGCAGTTACCGTTAATCTCAATAAAATCGGTTTTAATTTTACTACCGAACAACTCTTTTTATTAACCGCATTACCCTCCGTTTCTGGCGCATTATTGCGTGTTCCCTACTCCTTTATGGTGCCTATATTCGGTGGACGCCGATGGACGGTTTTTAGTACTGCAATCCTGATTATTCCTTGCGTCTGGCTCGGAATTGCCGTGCAAAATCCGAATACTCCTTTTGGGATATTTATCGTTATCGCTTTGCTATGCGGTTTTGCAGGTGCAAACTTTGCTTCGAGCATGGGCAATATCAGTTTCTTCTTTCCAAAAGCCAAACAAGGGAGCGCTCTTGGGATTAATGGCGGATTAGGAAACTTAGGTGTAAGTGTAATGCAGCTGGTTGCACCGCTGGTCATTTTTGTACCTGTATTTGCCTTTCTCGGCGTCAATGGCGTACCGCAGGCCGACGGTTCGGTGATGTCGCTGGCGAATGCCGCATGGATTTGGGTACCGCTACTGGCGATTGCCACGATCGCCGCATGGTCAGGGATGAATGATATCGCCAGTTCACGCGCCTCAATTGCCGACCAGCTCCCTGTCTTACAACGCCTGCATCTCTGGCTGCTGAGCCTGCTTTACCTTGCCACCTTCGGTTCGTTTATCGGTTTTTCTGCGGGTTTTGCCATGCTGGCAAAAACCCAGTTCCCGGATGTGAATATTCTGCGCCTGGCGTTCTTTGGCCCATTTATCGGTGCCATCGCGCGGTCGGTTGGTGGTGCTATTTCCGATAAGTTCGGCGGCGTGCGGGTGACGTTGATCAACTTTATTTTTATGGCGATTTTCAGTGCCCTGCTGTTCCTTACCTTACCGGGCACAGGCTCCGGTAATTTCATCGCCTTTTACGCCGTATTTATGGGGCTGTTTCTGACTGCGGGTCTGGGAAGTGGTTCTACTTTCCAGATGATCGCCGTCATCTTTCGCCAGATAACCATTTATCGGGTAAAGATGAAAGGCGGTAGTGATGAGCAAGCTCAGAAAGAAGCCGTCACCGAAACGGCGGCGGCTCTGGGCTTTATCTCAGCCATTGGCGCAGTGGGCGGCTTTTTTATTCCGCAGGCGTTTGGCATGTCGCTCAATATGACCGGCTCTCCGGTCGGCGCGATGAAAGTGTTTTTAATCTTCTACATCGTTTGTGTGCTGCTGACCTGGCTGGTTTATGGTCGGCGCAAGTTCAGCCAAAAATAAGAGATCGATGCCTGATGTACAACCGTGTCGCATCCGACAAGGCATCAGATCCCAATTCATTCCTGGAGCAGGAGTCATGTCATGAGTAAACTTTTGGATCGCTTTCGCTACTTCAAACAAAAGGGCGAAACCTTTGCCGATGGTCACGGACAGGTGATGCATAGCAACCGCGACTGGGAGGACAGCTATCGCCAGCGTTGGCAGTTCGACAAAATCGTGCGTTCCACCCACGGTGTTAACTGTACAGGCTCCTGTAGCTGGAAAATCTACGTTAAAAATGGTCTGGTGACCTGGGAAATCCAACAGACCGACTACCCGCGCACTCGCCCTGACCTGCCCAATCATGAACCTCGCGGCTGCCCGCGTGGCGCAAGTTACTCCTGGTATCTTTACAGCGCTAACCGCCTGAAATACCCGCTCATTCGTAAACGACTGATTGAACTGTGGCGCGAAGCCCTCAAGCAACACAGCGATCCGGTACTGGCGTGGGCATCGATTATGAACGATCCGCAAAAGTGCCTGAGCTACAAACAAGTGCGTGGGCGCGGCGGGTTTATCCGCTCCAACTGGCAGGAACTAAACCAGCTGATTGCCGCCGCTAACGTCTGGACCATCAAAACCTACGGCCCGGATCGCGTTGCCGGTTTCTCGCCGATCCCGGCGATGTCGATGGTTTCTTACGCCGCCGGAACGCGTTATCTGTCACTGCTTGGCGGCACCTGTTTAAGCTTCTACGACTGGTATTGCGACCTGCCGCCCGCCTCGCCGATGACCTGGGGCGAGCAAACCGACGTACCGGAATCTGCCGACTGGTATAACTCCAGCTACATCATCGCCTGGGGGTCTAACGTACCGCAGACACGTACGCCGGACGCCCACTTCTTTACCGAAGTACGCTACAAAGGCACTAAAACCATCGCCATTACCCCTGACTACTCTGAAGTGGCCAAATTGTGCGACCAGTGGCTGGCACCGAAACAAGGCACTGATAGCGCCCTGGCGATGGCAATGGGCCATGTGATTTTAAAAGAGTTTCATCTCGATAATCCCAGCGACTACTTTATCAACTACTGCCGCCGCTACAGCGACATGCCGATGCTGGTAATGCTGGAGCCTCGCGACGATGGTAGCTACGTTCCCGGGCGCATGATCCGCGCATCTGACCTGGTGGATGGACTGGGCGAAAGCAACAATCCGCAGTGGAAAACCGTAGCAGTTAATACCGCAGGTGAATTGGTAGTGCCGAACGGTTCGATTGGTTTCCGCTGGGGAGAAAAAGGCAAATGGAATCTGGAATCCATTGCCGCCGGTACGGAAACCGAATTGTCGTTAACCCTGCTCGGTCAACATGACGCTGTTGCAGGCGTGGCCTTCCCCTACTTTGGCGGCATTGAAAATCCGCATTTTCGCAGCGTAAAACACAATCCGGTGCTGGTGCGCCAATTGCCCGTTAAAAACCTGACGTTAGTCGATGGCAACACCTGTCCGGTGGTCAGCGTTTATGATTTGGTACTGGCGAATTACGGCCTCGATCGCGGGCTGGAAGATGAAAACAGTGCGAAAGATTACGCTGAAATCAAACCGTACACCCCAGCCTGGGGTGAGCAAATTACCGGCGTGCCGCGCCAGTATATTGAAACCATCGCCCGTGAATTTGCCGATACCGCCCATAAAACGCATGGGCGCTCGATGATTATCCTCGGCGCAGGTGTTAACCACTGGTATCACATGGACATGAACTACCGCGGGATGATCAATATGCTGATCTTCTGCGGTTGTGTCGGGCAAAGCGGTGGCGGCTGGGCACACTATGTCGGCCAGGAAAAACTGCGCCCACAAACCGGCTGGTTGCCACTGGCCTTTGCGCTCGACTGGAACCGACCACCGCGCCAAATGAACAGCACCTCGTTTTTCTACAATCATTCCAGCCAATGGCGCTATGAAAAAGTCTCTGCTCAGGAGTTACTTTCACCGCTCGCCGATGCCAGTAAGTACAGCGGTCATCTGATTGATTTCAACGTTCGCGCCGAACGTATGGGCTGGCTACCTTCTGCGCCGCAGCTGGGGCGTAACCCGCTCGGGATTAAAGCTGAAGCCGACAAGGCCGGATTATCCCCCACAGAATTTACCGCCCAGGCGCTGAAATCGGGCGATTTACGTATGGCCTGCGAACAACCAGATAGCAGCAGCAATCATCCGCGTAATTTGTTTGTCTGGCGCTCTAACCTGCTTGGCTCCTCCGGCAAAGGCCACGAGTATATGCAGAAGTATCTGCTGGGGACCGAAAGCGGGATTCAGGGCGAGGAACTCGGTGCCAGCGACGGGATCAAACCGGAAGAAGTCGAGTGGCAAACTGCAGCGATTGAAGGCAAGCTCGACCTGCTGGTGACGCTCGACTTCCGCATGTCCAGTACCTGCCTGTTCTCCGATATCGTTCTGCCCACCGCCACCTGGTACGAAAAAGACGATATGAACACCTCGGATATGCATCCGTTTATTCATCCGCTTTCTGCGGCGGTCGATCCGGCGTGGGAATCACGCAGCGACTGGGAAATCTACAAAGGTATCGCCAAAGCATTTTCGCAAGTGTGCGTGGGTCATCTTGGCAAAGAAACCGACGTGGTATTACAACCCCTACTGCATGACTCTCCGGCAGAGCTCTCACAGCCGTGTGAAGTGCTCGACTGGCGCAAAGGCGAATGCGATCTGATTCCAGGCAAAACCGCGCCGAATATTGTGGCGGTGGAGCGCGACTACCCTGCTACGTATGAACGCTTTACCTCGCTCGGGCCATTGATGGACAAACTTGGCAATGGCGGTAAAGGGATTTCGTGGAATACCCAGGATGAAATCGATTTCCTCGGCAAACTCAATTACACCAAGCGTGATGGCCCGGCACAGGGGCGTCCGCTGATTGACACCGCCATTGACGCTTCAGAAGTGATTCTGGCACTGGCACCGGAAACTAACGGTCATGTTGCAGTCAAAGCGTGGCAGGCGCTGGGCGAGATCACCGGGCGCGAACATACCCATCTGGCGCTGCACAAAGAGGACGAGAAGATTCGCTTTCGCGATATTCAGGCGCAGCCGCGTAAAATTATCTCCAGCCCCACCTGGTCCGGTCTGGAAAGCGATCACGTATCCTATAACGCGGGATACACCAACGTTCATGAGTTAATTCCGTGGCGCACGCTGTCGGGACGCCAGCAGCTCTATCAGGATCATCCGTGGATGCGTGCTTTTGGTGAAAGCCTGGTGGCTTATCGCCCGCCTATCGACACCCGTAGCGTCAGTGAGATGCGCCAGATACCGCCAAACGGCTTCCCGGAAAAAGCACTTAACTTCCTGACGCCGCACCAGAAATGGGGCATTCACTCAACCTACAGTGAAAACCTGCTAATGCTGACGCTCTCTCGCGGTGGACCGATTGTCTGGATCAGCGAAACAGATGCCCGAGAACTGACCATTGTCGATAACGACTGGGTGGAAGTATTCAACGCCAACGGCGCGCTGACTGCCCGCGCGGTGGTCAGCCAACGTGTACCGCCGGGCATGACCATGATGTATCACGCCCAGGAACGCATTATGAATATTCCTGGTTCGGAAGTAACTGGCATGCGCGGCGGCATTCATAACTCGGTCACCCGCGTTTGCCCGAAACCAACGCATATGATTGGCGGTTACGCGCAGCTGGCCTGGGGCTTTAACTACTACGGCACCGTCGGATCGAACCGCGATGAGTTCATCATGATCCGCAAGATGAAGAACGTTAACTGGCTGGATGATGAAGGTCGCGATCAGGTACAGGAGGCGAAAAAATGAAAATCCGTTCACAAGTCGGCATGGTGCTTAACCTCGACAAATGTATCGGCTGCCATACCTGTTCGGTGACCTGTAAAAACGTCTGGACCGGGCGCGAAGGCATGGAGTACGCATGGTTTAACAACGTCGAAACCAAACCGGGCATTGGTTATCCGAAAAACTGGGAAGATCAGGAAGAGTGGCAAGGCGGCTGGGTCCGCGATGTGAATGGCAAGATCCGTCCGCGTCTGGGCAGCAAGATGGGCGTAATAACCAAAATCTTCGCCAACCCGGTGGTGCCGCAGATTGATGATTACTACGAACCTTTCACCTTCGACTACGAACATTTGCATAGCGCACCGGAAGGCAAACATATTCCTACTGCTCGCCCGCGTTCACTGATTGACGGCAAACGGATGGACAAAGTGATCTGGGGCCCAAACTGGGAAGAACTGCTGGGCGGCGAGTTTGAAAAACGTGCCCGCGACCGCAACTTCGAGGCCATGCAAAAGGAGATGTACGGGCAGTTTGAAAACACCTTCATGATGTACCTGCCGCGCCTGTGCGAACACTGCCTCAATCCCAGTTGCGTGGCGACCTGCCCAAGCGGCGCTATCTACAAACGCGAAGAAGACGGCATTGTGCTGATTGATCAGGATAAATGCCGTGGCTGGCGTTTGTGCATTAGCGGTTGTCCGTACAAAAAAATCTACTTCAACTGGAAAAGCGGCAAGTCAGAAAAATGTATCTTCTGTTATCCGCGAATTGAGTCAGGCCAACCCACCGTGTGCTCAGAAACCTGCGTGGGTCGCATCCGGTATCTGGGCGTGCTGCTTTACGACGCCGACCGCATTGAGGAAGCGGCGAGCACCGAGCGCGAAGTTGACCTCTATGAACGTCAGTGCGAAGTATTCCTCGATCCACACGATCCCTCAGTGATCGAGGAAGCCCTGAAACAAGGTATTCCACAAAACGTGATTGAAGCTGCCCAGCGTTCGCCTGTCTACAAAATGGCGATGGACTGGAAACTGGCGCTACCGCTGCACCCTGAATATCGCACCCTGCCAATGGTCTGGTACGTTCCTCCGCTGTCGCCGATTCAGTCCTACGCAGATGCGGGCGGTTTGCCGAAAAGCGAAGGCGTGCTGCCCGCCATCGAAAGCCTGCGTATTCCGGTGCAATATCTCGCCAATATGTTGAGTGCCGGCGATACCGGTCCGGTACTGCGGGCGCTGAAACGGATGATGGCGATGCGCCACTATATGCGTTCACAAACCGTGGAAGGCGTTACTGATACTCGTGCCATCGACGAAGTAGGCCTGAGCGTCGCCCAGGTCGAAGAGATGTATCGTTACCTCGCCATTGCCAACTATGAAGATCGTTTTGTCATCCCGACGAGCCATCGGGAAATGGCGGGCGATGCCTTCGCAGAACGCAACGGCTGCGGTTTTACCTTTGGCGACGGTTGCCACGGTTCGGACAGTAAATTCAACCTGTTCAACAGTAGCCGTATCGATGCCATCAACATCACCGAAGTGCGCGACAAAGCGGAGGGCGAATAATGCAGATCCTCAAAGTGATCGGCCTGTTGATGGAGTATCCGGATGAGCTGTTGTGGGAATGCAAGGAGGACGCGCTGGCGTTGATCCGCCGCGACGCGCCGATGCTTACGGATTTCACCCACAACCTGCTTAACGCGCCGCTGCTGGATAAACAGGCCGAATGGTGCGAAGTGTTTGACCGCGGGCGCACCACGTCGCTGCTGCTGTTCGAACATGTTCATGCCGAGTCCCGCGATCGCGGCCAGGCAATGGTGGACCTGCTGGCGGAGTATGAAAAGGTCGGCCTGCAGCTGGATTGTCGGGAACTGCCCGATTATCTACCGCTGTATCTGGAGTATTTAAGCGTACTGCCTGACGATCAGGCGAAAGAAGGATTGCTCAATGTTGCGCCGATCCTCGCCCTGCTTGGCGGTCGCTTAAAACAACGCGAGGCACCGTGGTACGCGTTGTTTGATGCTCTGCTGCAACTGGCGGGAAGTATACTTTCAAGTGACAGTGTCACAAAACAAGTAAACAGCGAAGAGCGCGATGACACCCGCCAGGCGCTTGATGCAGTGTGGGAAGAGGAACAGGTGAAGTTTATTGAAGATAACGCCACGGCGTGTGACAGCTCGCCGCTTAATCAATATCAGCGACGCTTTAGCCAGGATGTCGCGCCGCAGTATGTCGACATCAGTGCGGGAGGTGGGAAATGATTCAGTATCTGAACGTCTTTTTTTACGATATCTACCCGTACATTTGTGCGACGGTGTTTTTCCTCGGCAGCTGGCTGCGCTACGACTACGGGCAGTACACCTGGCGAGCCTCCTCAAGTCAAATGCTCGATAAACGCGGGATGGTGATATGGTCGAATCTGTTCCATATCGGCATTTTGGGGATTTTCTTCGGGCACTTGTTCGGCATGTTAACGCCGCACTGGATGTACGCGTGGTTTTTGCCAGTGGCAGCGAAACAACTCATGGCGATGGTGCTCGGCGGTATTTGCGGTGTGTTGACGTTGATTGGCGGCGCAGGACTGCTGTGGCGCAGGCTGACAAATCAGCGCGTGCGTGCAACTTCCACTACGCCGGATATTATCATCATGAGCATTTTGCTGATCCAGTGTCTGCTGGGGCTAAGTACCATACCGTTTTCAGCACAGTATCCTGATGGTAGCGAAATGATGAAGCTGGTGGGTTGGGCGCAAAGCATTGTCACTTTCCGTGGTGGATCGTCAGAAATGCTTAACGACGTAGCGTTCGTTTTCCGCCTGCATCTGGTATTGGGAATGACCATCTTCCTGCTCTTCCCGTTCACCCGACTGGTGCATGTGTGGAGCGCGCCGTTTGAGTACTTTACTCGTCGGTATCAGATTGTGCGTTCGCGGCGATAATTTTCACCCTGGCCGGATAGCCCTTCGCTCTCCGGCCACTTGCAGGCTATGATAGTTCTCCAGCCACAGGAGAACGTTAATGAAACCGCAGGTGTACCACGTCGATGCTTTTACCTCACAACCGTTTCGCGGCAATTCTGCCGGTGTTGTTTTCCCCGCCGATAATCTTAGCGAAGCGCAAATGCAGCTTATCGCCCGCGAGTTAGGCCATTCGGAAACTGCTTTTCTGCTGCACAGCGACGACAGCGATGTGCGCATCCGCTACTTTACGCCAACGGTTGAAGTGCCGATTTGCGGTCACGCGACAGTAGCTGCGCACTATGTACGTGCGAAGGTGTTAGGTTTAGGAAATTGCACGATCTGGCAAACATCGCTGGCAGGAAAACATCGCGTGACTATCGAAAAGCACAACGATGATTATCGTATTTCGCTGGAACAAGGTACGCCGGGCTTTGAGCCACCGCTGGAAGGTGAAACACGTGAGGCGATTATCAACGCGCTTCATCTCACTGAAGACGATATTTTGCCGGGCTTGCCAATTCAGGTCGCAACAACAGGACACTCAAAAGTGATGATCCCGTTGAAACCGGAAGTGGATATCGACGCCCTTTCGCCTGATCTTGCTGCGCTGAGCGCTATCAGCAAACAGATTGGCTGCAATGGTTTCTTCCCGTTCCAGATCCGCCCAGGCAAAAACGAAACCGATGGTCGTATGTTCTCGCCTGCGATTGGTATTGTGGAAGATCCGGTGACTGGCAATGCCAATGGCCCGATGGGTGTATGGTTGGTACATCACAACGTATTGCCCCACGATGGCAACGTGTTATGTGTTAAAGGCCATCAGGGGCGCGCATTGGGGCGTGACGGCATGATTGAAGTGACGGTGACAATTCGTGATAACCAACCGGAAAAAGTCACCATTTCAGGCACAGCGGTGATTTTGTTTCATGCCGAATGGGCAATTGAACTCTGAAACCGTTGCCTGATGCGCTTCGCCTGTCAGGTCTACAACCGAGCTAATGTATGCCGGATAAGGCGTTTACGCCGCATCCGGCAACCTGACATAAATTATTTTCCCGCCTCCGGATGCGTATCAAACGCCGCCATCACCAGCGCTAACTCATCCACAGTAAAACCATGTTTCGCATCATCCACGCCCAGACCAAACTGTTCCTGCATCACGGCATATAACGACACCACATCCGGTAGATTTCGCTGCTCCACCGCGTGCCCATTTTCATAATGGGTAAAATGAAAATTGGTCAGCGTTAGCTTGCCACCGTCCGGCAAATGGCGGCACATCAGCAAATGATGGCGAAAATGCGACTGCGGCCAGTGCGCCGACCAGAAATTGCCCATCACATAATCGCTTTGTTGCTGCTCGCAGAGATCAAAACGGTACATCGACTGCCAGTGCTGATGATGATTAAACTGCAACACCCAATCATCACCCTCCTGCAACAACCGATAATCTCCGTGTGGCGTGGTCTGCACGAGATCGGAAACTAAACGAATCGGCGCGGTTAGCGTCTGCCCACCGAAACCGACATCAGCAATCCATTTTTCCTCTTCCAGTTCCACCAACAGCAAACGATGGGTGCGCGGCGGTAATGCTGGCGGATTTGATAACACTACGCGCCCTAACAAGCTGCGAACGTTAAACTCCAGCTCGCGTAACACCCGCTCAAACACGCCATTCTGCTCAAAACAGTAACCGCCACGACGGGCTATCACCAGTTTCTCTTCCAGCGATTGATCATCAAGCTGTATTTCCCTCGGCAGCAAAACGTCGAGGTTTTCAAACGGAATAGTGCAATTGTGTTTCAGGTGCAATGCACGAAGCGTATCAATATTGACCGCAGCAGCTCCCGACCAGTTAATACGGGCAAAATAGTGATTCAGAATGGGCGTCATCAGGCGTTTCCCTTAGTGGTTTTCTCAACTTATAACCTGGAATAGACGCCGCACCGGCTATTTTGTGCGATCGCGGACATGCATCACGTTTGCAAATCGCCAATCCCGTTAATTTCGTTACTTATTGCGTTACGGACTACGCTTAAAAAAACCTTCTTCGCGAGGCGATACCATGAGCCGATTCATCCCCATAGAATTACACCATGCCAGCCGTCTGTTAAATCATGGCCCAACTGTCATGATCACCAGTTTCGATGAGCAATCCCAGCGGCGTAACATTATGGCAGCAGCCTGGTCAATGCCGGTGGAGTTTGAACCGCCACGCGTGGCGATTGTGGTAGATAAATCGACATGGACCAGGGAGTTGATTGAACGTAACGGTAAATTTGGCATCGTTATCCCGGGCGTTGCAGCAACTAACTGGACGTGGGCAGTGGGAAGCGTGTCGGGTCGTGAAGAAGATAAATTTAATTGCTATGGCATTCCGGTGGTGAAAGGTCCGGTGCTTGGTTTGCCACTTGTTGAAGAGAAATGCCTGGCGTGGATGGAGTGCCGCCTGCTACCTGCGACTTCTGCGCAACAAAAATACGACACGCTGTTTGGCGAGGTGGTATCAGCAGCGGCAGACGCACGGGTATTTGTCGAAGGCCGCTGGCAGTTTGATGATGATAAGCTCAATACGTTGCATCATTTAGGTGCTGGCACGTTTGTTACCAGCGGCAAGCGAGTTACGGCGGGTTAAGCATTACATGCTGTAACCGGGTTTCTTTATCAAAGCCTCCATTTGGGGCGCGATTTCGGCATCCCAGATAGCTTGCCAAGATTCTGGTTGAATCTGCTGTAGAGCAATGCTTATCGAGCTATCTTTACTGTTCAGATGGCGAATAATAACGTCGGTAATATCTGCAGCAAGTGCTGCTTTTTGTTGTTCGTCCAGTTCACGCGGAAAACATTTAATGTCGATGTGCGGCATGATTGTGCTCCTTTTGAAAGATGTCAGTAAAATTAACACACATTGTGAATTTTCAGTCCTTTCCATTCAAACGTGAAATCAATAAGTTCATCAGGGACATCGCAAA
>ERZ1026868.1292-NODE-1292-length-13179-cov-5.546556_pt1 | contig 13179 bp, 11 predicted proteins | sample MGYA00380164_ERZ1026868 | MGnify/ENA primary metagenome ERZ1026868 (study PRJEB33269, sample SAMEA4719800) | human gut metagenome | biome: human-associated habitat; feature: organic feature; material: feces | place: Cameroon | collected 2013-10 ... | reverse complement strand
TCCATGCCTTGAAATGGCTTTTTTGAGTACCTCTATGCAATTTGACGTATCGAGTAAGTTGTGCAGGCTCCAGCCTACAATGAAGCGACTGTAGACGTCAATTATTGCGGTCAGATACATAAAGCCTTTCTTCATGGGAATGTATGTGATATCAATGCTCCACACATGATTCCTGTGGTCAACCTTGAGTCCTCTCAGCAGATAAGGCTTGATATATTTGGCTGTGCCCAAAGTGCTCAGTGAGCGCTTCCTGTATACGGCCTGTATGCCCATCAGGCGCATTAAACGACGCACTCTGCGGAGACCGACCCTAAAGTTGTTTTCGAGAAGAAAGTCTGTCATACCCACTACGCCTTTAGCTGGGTGCTCAATGTGCTCCTTATCGATCTTCTTCATAATATGCAGGTTCTCCTCGCTCTCGCCTTTGGGCTTGTAGTAATGAGCCGTGCGGCTCAAGCCAAGGATCTTGCACTGCTTCTGGATGCTGACCTTGCTCTTCGGGGAAATCAGTCGTCTGCGGGTATCTCTATTCCCAATTTCCTGGATACCCGCTTGGCAAAATCCAGCTGCATCTCCAGATCGCCTATCTTACGGAGATATCGGTCCTTCTGCTTCTCGAACGCAGATTCATCCATCTTCGGGGTTTCGAAAGCTGCGGCTGAGTTCTCAAGGAACTCCTTTTTCCAACGGCTGATCATCACTGGTGACAGCTCAGTTCATTGAGTGTCTCGCGCTCTTTGAGGGCTCGATGGCCACTTTTGCCTTGAACTTGGAGTCGTACTTTTTCCTTGTCTGCTTTGTGGTGCGAAGTTATTGTTTTTTAACTTAAGCACCTGTATTAAAATCCGGGAGTATTATAGTTTTGCCGCCTATCTGATAATAGACAAACTTCTTCTCGTTCTCAGGGAAAATGTCACGGTATTCGTGGGTCTTGGTCCCGGCAAGAATTTCGTCGAAATATTTACGTTTAAGGTTGAGTGTCAGGTTTTTCATATCCGGTATTGGGTTTATATCAGTTCAACTTTGAGGTCAAGCCCTAACTTGCTGGAGATTTCGGAAATCTGCGAGAACTTGCTCCCTGTATCTGAGCATGTATTGCAGAGCCAACCTTTGCCGACGGGTTTGCATGGCTTTTGATAACGGGGCGCAGGGTTCTTAAGAATGAGGTTTGCGCCACAGCAGATGATATTCAGGTCACGAACACGGTCGGGGTCAGCGTATTTTACAACTTCCACCAGTGCTTCAAGCACTTTTGAAGGGGAAATAACGCGACCGTCCGGGAATGTAACGCGGATCTTGGCGCGTGTCCCTTCTGGGACTTCCACACGAGGTCGCAATGTTATTTCTGAGCCATCAAGCGGAACAAGATAAACCTTCAGGTCCAGTTCGAGTTCATCTGAAATAGTCTGGAGGTCATTGCACTTTGTAGTGGTCGAGCTGTTGGTCATCACGTACCAGCCATCTCCGATAGGTTTTTGGTATTGTGCATATCTGGAGTCAAGCGTCTTGGAAACCACACCAACACCGGCGTGTGAAAGGTCCACAAGAGCGACCAACTCCGGGTCAATCAGTTTGATGGCTTTGGCGTATGTCTCACTCACGTTCTTATCCTGGAGCACAGTCCCATCGGGGAACTCTACGCGGAGAATATGTGTCTTGCTACGCTTGGGTGCTTCCATGGTTACGGATATTGAAGCGGATGAGGAAGATGATGCCGGAGCGTCGTGAACATACGGGTCAGCCCAGTTGATAGAATTCATCAGTTTGCCCCAGTCTGCCAGCGTCATGTTTGGGAAGCGGTTCCCGTAGAATCTTTCTATGGCGTTAAATGCAGCTGCTTTCTTCGGGTATTCAACGTTAAGGTAAGGCCGCAGTATGTCAATAAGTTCGGGATTAGCAATACGGGTCAGTTTGCCGTTCTCATCGGTGTATTCTGCTTCCCAATCGTGAACAATGGGCTCCGGTTCAGGAACAGGTTCTTCTACCATATGGGAGCCGTAAGGGAGCGGTTCACGTTCCTGGAGTAGATGCGGTTCCTCATCGTTTCTGGCATAAGCTTGCGTTTCACTGAGGAAGGCCACATACTGCTTCATGGAAGCCGAGTAATCATGGTGCTTATGCTCATTCAGAGCGTGGATGTCCGGAATGCTGAAAAATCTGTCAGCGGCGTCATCATACTCTTTATAACTCGAACAGGCATCGAACAGGTCACGGTGCAGTTGAATCATTCCTGCATTGAGCAAGAATTTGATTGCACGGACATATCGCTTGACTGTTGCTGGAAGATAATCCTTCAGCGTCAGATACTCTTCAAACTTCTGTAATGCACCATCCGAACAAAAATATTCGAACAAGTTGGTAACTGGAACATCGAAGGCTTCTTCTACAGGATTTTCCGTTTGGGTATCGGATTCAGTATCGTCCTCGATTTCAAGGATAAGGTTTCCTGTGCCTTCCGGACGAATCTCCTGGCTGATACGTGTAAGATAGTCAAGATAGGCGTTCAGTGCTGCGGAAATGAGATTGTGCCATTTTTCGTTCTTTTCGTGGACTTCATCCAGAGCAACAAACTGAGGAACGGCGAGGCGATATTCCGAAAGAGAGTCGAAGGCGTAGAATATTTTACGGTTTCTGGTTATGGTGCCGTCAGAGATCAAGTTTTTGACCACACGGCAGTAGTTGCCAATCGTTACATGGGACATCCCTTCATCAGCAAGATACATGGCAAATTCAGCCACGTTTGCCGAGTCGGTGAATGTCTTGAAGGCTTCGTTGGCTTCAGTCCGGCGCTTTGATCCCATTGCAACGTAATCTCCCTCAGCGAGGAAGTAGCTCTGGACATTGATAAAGAACATCCGGATTAATTCGCGAGGAAACACAACAACTTCACCTTCGTTGCTGAGTTCCATTCGTTTGAGTTGCTTTTCCTCCCGTGCTTGTTGCTGCAAGGACAGTCTGGAGTAGAAAGAGACGTTACCGGTGCTGTTAAGGCGCTGTTTTACCCAGACTGGATTCCAAGTTGCATAGACATCATTGTCTCCATCGTATCCGAGCAGGATAAAATCGGCCTCGGATTCTTTGATAGGTTCAAAATCGTCTCTCTGGGGCAACTGGGCACGCCATACATCCGGATTCTCGAAATGAGCGGACGTCAAGTTTTTGATATAAATCCAATATTCCGTCCCGTTGAGGAGGATGCGGAATGGATTGAGGCCCTCAATGTAGCGGTAGCTGGCACCGCTCAGGGCTTCGAGGAATAGCATCTGGAGTTCCTGTCTGTCAATCTTCTGTACCATAGGCTATATCAGACTTCTGAATAAAGGACTCGATTCCATATTAAAAGGCGATTCTTCTTTCCGGGCATCGGTCAGTCCGTTCAAATTGCTCGCGAAATTCACTTCGGTTACAAGGGAAGGGACGGCGTCCTTGGATATGCTGGGAATATTGTGATAGTCGTAGAATTCAAGGAAATCTACGGCAGACGTATAATCGTAGAAAACGTTTTCGAGTTTTGTGAGATCTGAGCCTACCGTTTCTGCAATAATAGTGAAGAGGCGGATTTGAGAATCAACGGCGCTCACTCGCTCTCGGATTTTGTCGTAAAGCCCCTTTACTGATAATCCATCAGCGGCCGGGCCGGACTCGCGCACCACTGTCGATGCAATCAGAAGCCGGGAATTCGGGGACGGATTCAACTGGTCCAGCGAGAACTTGTGTATGCGCTCTTCAGAAGATGTACTCTTGACCTCGATTTTGTCGCGACCGAGGGTGAAGTCATATTTCGCCGACGGAGAGGAGTGCCAAGCATTAATGAGGGTTTCAGGCTGTGTGCTTTGCTCAATTACCAGCAGTTCTGCCCAGAGACCCTGAATCTTTTTCTTTGGCGGATTTGTCAGTGCATCAAAAATCGCTATCAGATTCTCAACTTCAACGGAAAGTACGCGGTTCGAGGGAATCTGCTGCAATTTGTGCAGCATCATCGTGAAAATTTCCACGAAATACGACTGGAGGGGAGAATCAAGCGAGCGAAGAGTAATGATGGAGAAAGTGTCTTCCTGCTCGTTCCCATCATCGTCAATCAACTTGCAGGATACATTATATTCCACGGACAGAATCTCTCTGATGATGTTCTGAACAGAGGATGCAGAAGAGTTGGTCCGTACAAAAAACATCGGGAATCCTTCTTGGGTTACGCCCAGTTTATGTGGCAATCCTTCTATGGCAATCACAGTGAACCGGCCATCTTCATTGGCCTGGTTACGAAGCGCCTGAAAGCGTGGAAATAGTGTATTAACCTGTAGCATAGTTGATTATGTTCTATTCTTCATCCTCGTCATCGTCATTGTCGTCGATGTTGTATTGCTCGTTGGAGGTGTATGTGACGGCGAGCTCTTTCGGTACGTATATGGCCATCGTATAGGCTTCTTTCGGATAATCCAGTTCAGCGCCCTTGAGACGGATGTGGTAGAGTTGGAAAGTCAGGGTGTCGGATGGACCTACAATCTTAGCATCACCCGGATAGTTTGTCGAATCTCCGGCAGAACTGGGACCGGCAAATATCGCGGTATTTGCAGCAAGACGTCTTTCAGCAGCATCAAAACTACGCTCAGTAGCAGGTGCATTAAACGCCATTTGGTAGAAATAGATATACTCTACTCTGTCATCACCGGTAGCTCCGGCAAGATAACGCAAATAGCGAATGGTGTCTGCCTTGCGCTGTGCATCGGGCCAATTCTTGAAGTTGAAATCTCTGAGGAACTGGATGGCTTCGTCAATATCAAGTTTGAGCCAGCGGTGAGTGCGGTAAACCGTAGTGTCCTGACGGACGGTCCAGTCGTTCTCATGCCTGGCAAGAAAGTCGGAAACAAGCTGGTCATTATTCTGAATCGTTGACCTGCTGGAGAATGCCTGGAGTGCATTCATGCCGGACATTCGGGTGTTAACCACCCAAATCGGGAGGACATTCGCACGGGTAGGACGCAATGACGGCGACAGGAGAATCTTGCGCTCAGCGGCTTCCAGAGAATCGCAGGAAGCAAGTGTGGAGCGGAGTTCCTCTTCGTGCTTTACATAGCTGAGGTAATTCGTGATGGATGTGGCCGGCAGGAATACACGGCATGACTTGATGTAGTCCATCTTGTAGCCGAAGAATCGACAACGTTGCTGGATGGTGTCGGCATTGGTGGCTCCTTTCGTGTACCTGGGCATATAGGTGGTCGCCAGTTTCTCTACGGTAAAACCACGGTTGAGCATCTCAGCACCAACCAAAATATGCATCTTGTAGTCATCCCATTGAATTTCGGTCTGAGCTTCCGAATCTGTATTGACCAGATAGACTTTCTTGGATTTCAAGACCTCGTATATAAGCGGCTTGATAACGTCGAATGACGGGCGCTCGTCGATGTCGTAGAACTCCAAAGCGTCGGGATAAAGGTGCTCAAACCGCTTAAGAAGCTGATATTTATCATAGTTGTCGTCAGGCTTGCCCATCAGACGACGCCAAGTCTTCAACTCGTTGTCAATCCACTGCCAGAAGGTTTTATTCCAGTCAATCGTATTGTCAGGGTGGACCATCATGGAAAGGTAGTTGATGCCATCGACTTTCAGATACTTCACGACGATGGCCACGGCCAAAGTATGAAGCATCAGGGCGTCTTTCAGCGACTGCGGCATTTCCGTAAGCGGATTGTATTTCTTGTGAAAGACTTCATCGGCCGGTATCTCGCGGATAAGTTCGCCATTAAACAAATCGTGGTTTTCCCCTTGCCCGAAGAATAATTTCCCACCTACGTAGCCTTCTCCCGGAGTCAGCAACGTATGGCTCTTCGGGGAAAGGAGGTCTTGCATACTGATAAGGATATTCGCCTGAGGTGTCGCAGTGTACTGGATATACGTATTTCCAGGAAGGTCGGCACGTAGTTTCAGGATAGCGTCGTAAGTACGAGATTTGGAATCCTCTTCGTATTTACTGTTTCGGCGGCCATAGCTGTTAAGCGATGCCTGGTCAGCCTCATCGTCAATAATTATTACCGTCTCATGGGCCATTAGCTCCTTGAATTCGGAATTGTTGACTATCTGGCGGACTTTCAGGATGTGGTCGTAGTGTTTCAGTATCGGGATAAGAACAATCGGCTTTTCAATGGATTCCAGATTGCCAATAATGTCATCCACATCGGCCAGCGTGGGATTCGCGTGAATCTTGTAGAAATCGTTATCCGCACCGTTTTTACCGATGAGATCCTTACGAAGACGCTTTGAGGTCTGGTCCAGCAGGTTGTTTTTTGTCCCGGCAAGGTAGATAATGACGCGATAACCATTGTCCTTTGCAAGTGCAGTTACACCGGTGAACGACATGGTTTTTCCGCTCTGCACGTAGCCAACCGCTAAATGTGTGGTTTCGTTATTACCAACTGCATCGTGAGGATTGCAATGGGCGAGGACATCACAAGCCTCTTCGCGGAAGGTCGCAATGGCCTGGGTTGAGAGGCCTTTGGGATTGCTTTCGGAGCGGCGGATGTAGCGGATGAATTTATCGAAGAATTCGCCGCAGGTCACGTCCTGCAGGACATGATTCTGGGAATTCTCCACCTTCGAGCCTTTGTTGACTATGATTTGCTCCATCTTATACCTTGGTCTTCTTAATGTATTCGTTGAAAAAGTCCATCATTGCGATGGCTGTCTTGTTATTAACGGCGTCGGTTGTGTACTTTGCCACGGCGAGGGTTTTCAGAAGAGCGATGACCGGATCTGTCGGCTCTCCAAATTCTTTGAAGAAATCGTGCTTGACGTTAATGTTGCATACAATCGCCTCGGGGTCTTCCATTGATACTCCCAGCCAGCAGAGATCAGAACTTTCATCGATAAACTTAACTATCATACGGTGTAATTTACCGTTGATGTCGTAGAAGTCCGGTTGCTTGAATTCATTGATGATGTTCTCTTCGGGAACGGGTTCCGGCACAACTGGCTGTGTCTCTGCGACCTTGGCCTTTTCTTCAATGGGCTTGGTGTCTATGGTAACCGGAGTGCGCTTGGTCTTGGGCGCCTCATCGTGGCGGGAAACAATCTTTTTGACAAGACGTGCGGTATTATCAGCCCTGTAGTTATCAGCTTGGGCGAGAATATCGAAATCCTTATCACGTAGTTCATCTCGAAGGGCTTCCATGAGCATTTCTAGATTCTCCTTGTCTTGGATGTCATTCTTGTTGAACGAAACTGCAAAGCCTTCAAGTTCAAGTTCCCCAAATATGCGCTTGTAACGGAATGTACCGGAGGAGGAGCCAAAGATGCTCTTCGGGAAGTATCGGCCATCTTCCTCGGCACCTATGATGACGCGGCCACGACGGGAAAGCACAAGGCCGTTCTGTGAACTCTTGAGTTCCTTGAGAATGCCGATAAAGCCTTTTGCCTTGTATGGGCCAAAGGTGAAGTTTATATCTTTTTTCCAGATTTGCGCGGCCCCTTCCGGGTTCTTGTAGTACGGTGCATTCAATATGGCGTACTCCGTGAATTCAATCGGCTCATTGTTGACATAAAGATCCATTTCTTGGTTCCGGAGCGAATTTCTGTAGATGCTGGCCAACTCAGTTTTTATCTTTTGGAGGCTCTTTTCGGTAGGAACATTCTTAGTCGGAGCGGTAATCTCAATCTTAGTAAAGTGTTCGTTAGGTTGGGCTGTATCGCTCTTGACATCGACTTCTTCAAGATTGTTCTTGGTAACGACATTCTGATCAAACCGGACGATGCGAGAAATGCCCTCACCAAGCGCCTTTGTATGTACGGTCCATTTGTTGCCAAGCCAGCAGGCGGCTGTTTTAAGACCCATACCGAACTCATTTAGGCCTGTATTGTCATCGGGGGCATTTGCCGGCTCAAAAGCGTTCACAAAGCGGTTGGCGGCGATACCGCCGGCATTGTCTTCAATAATGAAATGCGTAGCCTTGCGTTGGGACATTTTCGTCTCGGTTTCGTCCCAGAGAATACGAATTATAACTAGGAGTTTATAGTTGGGGTCTAATGCCAACAGTTCCTCCCGGTGATCCCGGAAGGACTGTAAAGCGTTATCTACGAATTCGGCGAGGACGTGCGGAACTGTGTTAGGAAAGTCCTCGAAACGCCCATACATCTGGGATCCGATTCGTACACTGACTTTGTCTATGATTACGTCGCTCATATCACTTAATCAGGTTTTTGGCGATTCTGTACACGACTTCGACGTTCACTGCATTGCCCAGGGCTTCATACACGCGGGACTGGGTAAGGCGGAATTCGTCGTTGCCAAATTTCAGGTCTTGCATACATTGTAGGGCCGCAGCTTCACGCATTGTCATGTAGCGTCCTTCATTCGGTTCCCCCTCAGCAAGAGACTCGGGAGGAAGTTTTATCCACGGGCATATCGGAACCTGAGTGCCGACAAGGTTGAGAGCTGGGGCGAAGTTTGGAAGTTTGACACGGATACCTGACGCGCGGAATTGGATAATCTTATCTTTCATCGTTACCGTAGCACGCGGGCCGCAGTTCCATTCCAGTTTCAGATGGCTGTTTTCAAAGCGGGCAACCTTTGGAAGCCATTCGTCAAGCCAGTCTTTATTGCGCTCGTAAAATGCGCGATTTTCCTGAATATAGCGGATTTTCCATTTGGGAAACTCCTTGGAGGAATTTGCACGTGCATATTTGGGGAGTTGAGCCAGACAGTCTTCCAGATTCCACCCTTCAATGGTGCGTCCCAATTTTCCGTGTGTTTCCAACAAGTTATCGGCAGTATTGAATGCAGGGGCCGGTGAGATGGGATAGTCCGCGCCAAACTCCATCGCCCAGATAGGAAAACGCGGAATTTTGCCTTCATGCTCCATCGTTTTGTCCAAAAACTCTTGCCAAACTTCCAGTTGGTGCCTGGTGTCAGCCTTGAGGTGCATGTATTGTGTGCTGGATTCGTCCAGGACGGTCTTTATGTGCGTTTTTTTCTTGAGGGGCGTAGGATACTTGAAATCACCGATGCCACCCTGACGCTTGTCAACAGCGACAATATACACCCTGCGTCGGTGCTGGGGAATACCAAACTGATGCGGCGAGAGAATCTCAGGAGTAGGCACATCGTATTCAAGCCTGTCCAATTCTCGCAGGATTACACGCATTGTGTCGCCGTGGTCGTGGCCATTAAGATTGGACACATTTTCAAGGAGGACATACTTCGGGCGGTGATGCTCAATGATGTGGCAGATAGTAAAGAAGAAGTTGCCACGTTCTTTTTTGTCCTTGAATCCTTCGCGTTTCCCGGCTTGGCTGAACGGCTGGCAAGGGAATCCTGCGCACAAAATATCGTGAGCCGGAATATCTTTCGGTTCGAAAGAGAGTATATCGCCGTGAATGACTTTACCGCCAAAGTTGATTTCATACAACTTCTGGAGATCGTCTTTCAATTCGCTGGCGAAAACGCACTCATGCCCCAATTTCTGGAGAGCGAGATGGAATCCACCAAGACCGGCGAAGAGGTCTATGAATTTCAATCCCATAGGATTTGGTTGCTTTCTATAATTTTTCTGCTTAAACATACAAAGTTACAGATTTTTATGGATTATTCGATATAAATCCGCATCATAGATGTTCGCGCACGCGAAAAATCGACTTATTTTGCTTTTTTGTACCGTTGTGTCGAGTCGGTCACGGGAAGGACCTATTCATATATATTTTTCCAATTGAAAGGCAGGAGTTCCGCCAGATCCCTCTGGTCGCGCTGGTGGTATGGGATCTTTCTCAGCACGTCATCCATCCAGGTTTGTGGGTCAACATCGGCAGCCTTGCAGGTGCTTATGAGCGAATATACGGTTGCCGCACGATACGCAGATGCGTCATTGCCACAGAACAGATAGTTGCGCCTGCCTAAAGCCAACGGTCTGATGGCATTCTCAATGAGATTGTTGTCAATGTTGATGCGCCCGTCGTTCACATAGCGCGACAGCCTGCGCAGCAGGGAGTATGTGTATTCGATCGCATCACCCATCTTGCTGTTGGGAAGAACCTTCAGATATGTCTCTTTCATCCATGTCTCAAAGAGCCGTATTGTCGGATACGATATCTTCAGGCGCTGTTCCTTGCGTTCATCCGCATTTAAGCCTGCCTTGTCCGCATCGAATTCCACTTTGTAGATCTTGCAGATAAAGCACAGTGCTTCTGTCGCCAGTCGATTGTTGTTCTACCAGACACCTGACAAGGAAGAAACTCCTGCGGAGCCGGAAAAGAAAACGAAAAAAGGCAAGAAATAACTCCTGCCTCGTTCCGACAAACAAAGCGGCTTCGGTCGCTTTTGTTTTTGCTCGTATGTTTACCTGTTATACATCTATAGGTTGCCCATTATAAGTTTTCACCCATCCCGTAAACGGCTTCTTCTACTTTTCTTCGAGAGACTTGCTCAGCTGCGCAATGTTGCACGTTGCTCCTCTTTCGCAAGACACTCTGCCGAAATCGCCCGATACAAAAAGATTTGTCAACCGCCCCAAGACTTCGTTTTCTCCCGGTAGGCAAAACATTTTGATATTTATCGGGCTTGCAGAAGAAACTCGTTTACTGCCCGCCCTTTGCTTGGGTTGATATTTTCGACAAGAGGGAGAATTAAATACTGACTTTTAAGTCCCTCGCTATGCCTGGCAGGAACGACTGGTATAGGCTGCATTCTGTTGGTTAAATCTTACCTGTCCCGCTGGTAGTCGCTTTTGCTCCAGCCTCCGAATATTACTTTCAAGATTTTGATGAACATCCACAATCCCAATACTGTAATGATTACGTCTCCCATATCACTGATTTATTTCTGATTACTACTTGTAAAGATACGAAAAAATCGCGACATAGACGAATATATAATGTTAAATATCAGTGCAATATGTGGCTATTTCAGTTTCTTCCAATAAGGTTCGAGCTTGGTTTGCAGGAAACCTACAACTTCAGGAAAAGTCAGTTCTTGTTGGAGTTTAAGTTTCTTGACAAACGAGTTCCATCGTGTGTTTAAGTCCGTATTGTTGGCAAAATCATTGCTGAATACAATATGATTGTCCGTATAGACAGTCTGGCGATTTTCAAAAGTGGCGTTAACGGCCTCACTTAATATCTCACTGTCATATTTCCCTCCGTGTAAAATAGTGTATAGATCGTAAAAATCTTTCATCCTACTGTTGGCTTCCGCTCTTACAATCACAGTTTGAAACTTTTCGGCGATTACGGTTTCTAATGAATATGCCAAAATGTTAGTTGCCGGGAATCCGTCAATTAAATTTGGATAATCCAGTTCGGAAGGGCATGGAGTTATCACGTCTCCAAATCCGATATCCATTGATACGTCTTGGCGAATGGTATCAATGGAGGCACCCAGCGTGAGCCTTACACCCGGATATTTCTTTTCAACGGCAATGTCTTCGGTTCTCAGAGTTTCTGTATAAAATGTCACCCCGTCTTGTTGGTATGGAATCGCACAAATCTCGGCAAACACCTTTTTGACATTATCCTTGTCATTGTCAATATGATGCCCCATAAAATCAATATCCAATGTAGGCCTTGCCATAAAGCGTTCATGCGCATACAACAAGGCTCCACCTTTCAGGAAGAAATGGTCGTGGTACTGGCTTATCGACAAACGATAGAGCAAACGCTCCTGGAAGTATCTTGTCACCAACATCTGGTACCCAAGTTTCTCATTCCGTGAAATATTCAACAATTTGGCTTTTACCGAACAGCCGAAATTATGTATTTCTTTTATTGCCATACTTCAAGATATTGATTCAGTGTTTTGCGTATTCTTAGCTTTGATGCGTAATCCATCAGCCGTGAGATATTTTTGTCCGGACGTCTTAGATAAGTTTGGAGGATTTCTGCCATTACATCAATGCCGACTTTGTTTCTGTATTTGATTGCATCGCATACAGAACGTTCCATATCAAAGATAGGAATATCGTATCCTTGCACATTTTTTCGGGTTGCCCCGATAGAGAGCAGATTGTCGGATTGATAAACCAGTTGAAATTCCGGATAATCAGGCAGAACGATCTTTCGTGTTCGTTCAATGGCTATATAGTAAGCATTGGGTATCTGTGTCGTCAAATTATAAACAGACCATGCCGACCAAAGGCATAGTATGCCACCGGGGACTATCATTCGTATATCCACCATGGTATTTGCCAAGGCATCAATATCTGCATATATGCCGTTTTTGAGCCTTACCGCTTCGCCTTTACGGACAGCATCCTGCAACTGTTGTTCTTGCCAGTCGCTCAAATTCTTAGTCGAGACGAAGCCTTTTTCTTTGAGTTTGTCTGTAATACACATCTGTCGAACATATTTACCTTGCAAAGATACTGCTTTTTCTCAAATATGCAGTATATTTTATAGTTTACTTTATTCTTATTTCGGTTTACGTTTTCCCAGCGGCCCGCTGAACTTGCCCCGATTGAGCGAAACTCCGTATTTGTTGAGTATGCGGAACACGGAGCTGCGGCTGCTGAATCCGCTTACTTTCCAGATGTCATCTATTGAATGCCCGTTGTTGTACATCGCCACGATGGTTTTCTCCCTTTCCGCCTTGCTGATGTTATTCTCTTTGGACGGCTGGTTTATGTTCTGCTTTAGTTGGATGATATGCGCTGAAGCCTTTCGCAATGCGGCACACTCTTCCGGAAGCGCACCGAATATCTCCAAAACATCCGCAACTTTGGTTTCAGGGAACAGGTCGCCACGACTGTCAACCTTGTCGTGAATGGAGATAATCCGCACCACCTTTACACGGCAGAACTCGATGAATGCCGCCAGTTCACGAGAACCACGCAGGGCGTTGCTGAATTTAGCGAGTACGATTTCGTCCCCCCGCTCCAGATTTGCCATGAGCTGTTTCCATTGGGGACGCAGTTTCTCGTGTCCGTTTTCCTCCTCAATCACTTGTACACAACCGTATTGCTTCATCCACTCCACATCAGTGTCGAAGCCGTCATAGCCGGCTGCCTTGAATATGTAACCTACTTTTGCCATAGTACTGTTCAATGCTAAATGATACCAAGTGCAAAGATATAAAGTTTAATTCGGTTAAAATCATACTCAACAAAATATTTTTCAATTATTATACTTTATGTTTTCACTTGTTACGCTCTTGTTTGTTCTGCGGATTATACTCGTAAGTATGAAAAAGAAAATAGATTAAAG
>ERZ1026868.1285-NODE-1285-length-13203-cov-3.524719_pt1 | contig 13203 bp, 10 predicted proteins | sample MGYA00380164_ERZ1026868 | MGnify/ENA primary metagenome ERZ1026868 (study PRJEB33269, sample SAMEA4719800) | human gut metagenome | biome: human-associated habitat; feature: organic feature; material: feces | place: Cameroon | collected 2013-10 ... | reverse complement strand
ATAAAGCATAACAAACCGCCCCGGTTTCCGTAACAGGAAGCCGGGGCGGTTTGTTATGCTTTACAGGCCAGCTGGAGAAAATGGGCAAAAGATACATGCTCAGATGTTGTCAATGGGGAACATGGGGCGCATGATGCGCTTGAAGGGAATCAGACGGGTGTCCTGCGGGGTGGCACCGTCGGTGAGGGACATCACGCACAGGGCACCGGCAGCTTTGAGCTCTGGATGGATATAACCCTGTTTGACTACGATGATGTCAAAGTTCTTCCAGTCCACGCCGCAGGAATCCAACTGGTGCTCCTCCACAAAGGAGTGGTTGTTGTCGGTGATCGTTAGTACCAGCGGGGTACCCTCTACAGCAACGGTCACCAGCGGGCCATAGCTGCCGTCCTCGCCGTACATGTGGGTGCCCTCCTGTATGCCTTTGTACAGTACCCGCAGAGTCAGCGGAACTGGAGCCGACAGCGAATCAAAACCCATGCCGACAGAAGCATTCGTTACGGTGTCAATGGGCAGGCTGAGCAGAGCGTGGCAGAGTTTTGCATCATGGATGGCAGCAAACAGCACCTTTTTGTGCAGATCCGGCACAGCCAGCACCTGACGCAGGATAAAGGTGTTAGCGCCCTGAGCACCGCTGGTCACGTTGTCGCCGGAGTCGGTGATAAACGACGGTTTGTCCGGGCAGTTCAGCGCCATGCGCAGAGCTTCGTCCGGCTGAGCAGTAGTGCCGGTGTAGTGGAACTCATGGCGCTTGCCCCACACATAGGCGGCCAGCTCGTCGGCTTTCTGCTCGGCATAGGCATGGTCGGCTCCGGTGGCAGGGATCACCACCACGCCACAGCCGGCCTCCGGGCAGTCATGCCGCAGGTAGCCCACATGCCAACTGGCGCTGAGAATGCGGGGATCTTTCTCCATCTCGTCCATGTACTGGTTGAAGGAACGCACCGGCTCGTCGGCAGAAACGCTCTGTTCTCCACCCAAAATCAGCGGCAGCTTGCGGTATACCGGTGTGATGTTCTGACGGTGGCGGATCAGTTCGATCAGGGTGCGGCAGGTGCGCTGTACGGTCTGGGCAATGTCGGTGTGGGGAGCCTCACGGTAACTGCGGATAAAGGTGGTGTTCTCCACATACTCTTTGGTCAGGTTGCCGTGCGGATCACAGGAGACCGCCAGTGGCAGGTAAGGCCCCACGATCTGCCGGATGGCTGCCACCAAATGGTGCTCGCCGGAACCGATCTCTTCCACATAGCTGGCACCGTGCAGGTGCAGGTAGATACCGTCCAGATCCCGCAGGTTGTCGCGCACGGCATTCAGGATGGTCTGTTCAATATAATCAAAGCAGGTCTTTTTCATCACGCCGCTGCAGGCCGCGTCTGCACAGATCACGGGCACCAGTTCAATGCCTGGGTCATCGAATACGTCGCCCACCTGCATATGGCTCAGGGCGTCACGTCCGAAGGAAAGGGCCACGTTGGGCAGGTCGCACTTCATGTCTACATGCTCATTGGCTTCCAGCTGAAATTTTGCAACAAGGATCTTCATAAGGCAGTTCTCCTTTTTTATCAAATGTCGTCTACCGGGAACATGGGACGCATGATGCGCTTGAAGGGCAGGCGGCGGGTATCCTGCAAGGTAGCGCCGTCGGTCAGGGACATCACGCACAGCGCGCCCTGCTGGGTCGGTTCAGGAAAGGCGTAGCCGGTCTTGACGATCACCACATCGTAGTCCATCCAGTCCACCCCGGCGGCAAGGGTCTGATGCCGCTCTACAAAGGGATGGTTCGTGTCAGTGACGATGACATCAATGGGCAGGCCCTCTACCGACACGGTGGCACAGCCGCCAAAATCGCCATGTTCAGCAAACAAGACGGTGCCCTCTTGACGGCCAAGATGCTTCAGGGTTACAGTGAGCTGTACCGGCTCGGTCAGGGAGTCCAGACCCATGCCAAGGGTCAAAGGCAGGGTGTCACCAACGGTATGACCGGCCAGCAGGGTATAGACGGCGGGGTCCTGAATGGCGGCAAACAGCACCCGCTTGCCCTGCAGGGCTTCGGGTTTAGCCAGCACCTGCCGCAGTACCCATGTGTTGGCACCCATGGCACCGCTGGTGGTGTTGTCGCCGGAGTCGGTGAGGAAGGCGGGCTTGCCGGTGCAGTGCAGTGCGGTCTGCAGGGCCTCGTCTGGTTCCTGAGTCAGGCCGGTATAGTGGAACTCATGGCGGCGGTCCCACACATAGGCGGCCAGCTCATCGGCCTTCTGCTCTGCATAGGGGCGGAACTCATTGGAAGAGGGAATCACCACGACACCGCAGCCGGCTACATCGGTGTCGTGGCGGATGTAGCCCACATGCCAGCTGGCGCTGAGGATGTGGTCATCCTTTTCCATCTCATCCATATACTGGTTAATGGAGCGCACCGGTTCGTCGGCGGAGACGCTCTGCTCACCGCCCAGAATTAGCGGCAGTTTGCGGTACACAGGAGTGATGCTGCGGCGGTGCTCCAACAGCTCCAACAGGTGGGAGCAGACAAAGCGGATGGTCTGCTCCACATCAGTGTGGGGGGACTCACGGTAGCTGCGGATGAGGGTAGTGCCTTCCACATATTCCTTGCACAGGTTACCGTGGGGATCGCATACCACAGCAATGGGCATGTAAGGGCCTACGATGCGGCGCACTTCCTTTAAGATATGGTGGTCGCCGGAGCCGATGCCCTCTACCTCACTGGCGCCGTGCAGGTGGAGGTAGATGCCATCCAGTTCGGAAAGATGCTCCTGCACAGTCTGCAGGATGGTGGACTCAATGTAATCAAAGGCGGTGCGCTTCATCACGCCGTTGGAAGCCGCATTGGCGTCCAGCGCTGGCACAAGGGTCACGTCAGGACGGTCAAACACGTCCCCCAGCTGCAGATGCGCAATGCAGTCCTGCCCGAAGTGCAGGCTGACATCATTTAGATCGCACTTTTTGGGGATGTTCTCATTGGCCTCCAGGATAAAGCGTGCAACAAGGATATGAAACATGCAAGATACCTCCTGTGTTGATCGAATTTGCAATGGAATGAGTCTATAAGACATTATAATACAATATAAGACGATTTACAATAGGATCTCGGGCAAAATTTGCCGCTGAAATACTAGATTTTACCACACAATTGTGTTATGCTCATAGTAGATTATAGAATGTATGCTTTTGGAGGAAAAACAATATGCTGGTGCCGGACAGCGCGACCCCGCTTTATCTGCAGCTGGAAGAGATCCTGCGGCAGGAGATCCTTTCCGGCAGCCGCCGGGAGGGCGACAAGCTCTCCACCGAGAATGAACTGGTGGAGCAATACAAGGTGAGCCGCATCACGGTGCGGCGTGCCGTGGAGGAACTGTGCGAGGAAGGGCTGGTGGTGCGTCACCCGGGCAAGGGCACTTTTGTGACCGGGGTGGTGATGCGCAACGACCTGAACGCGCCCCGCGGCTGGACCGAAAATGCCATTGCCAACGGGTACAGGCCCTCCACCGTGTGCACAGAGCTGGACATGGTGCCAAGCGCTGAAGTGTGCCGCCTGTTTGAGGTGAAGCAGAGCGAGGAACGCTACTGCCGCGCCCGGCGGGTGCGTGCCCTGAACGGCAAGCCGGCGGTGTATGAGATCGATTACTTTCCGCCGCAGGATGCGGAATTTTTGACAAAAGAGCTGTTGAGCGGGTCGGTGTTCCGGCTGCTGCGGCAGTGGAGAAAGCTGCGAGTCATCCGGGAAAAGGAGACCATCATTCGGGTGCGGTACGCCGATGCGGAAACAGCGGCTGCGCTGGGGTTTGCTAAGGGGCGGCCTGTGGTATACACCCGCACCTGCTATCTGGACGGCAAAGACCGGGTGGTGCTGCTGAATGAGCAGTACATTGACAGCGAACGCTATATGATCCGCACCGGCGGGCACGAGCTGCGACTGGACGAGACGGAAGAGAACGGGTAAAGAAACTGGAAAAATGGTGTAAGAGGGGCCATGGGAGTCCCGGTGAGGAAATGCTATGAATGCAATCGAACGAAAACGCTATATTCTGGATGAATTGCAGCGCAACGGCAGTGTGGTGATCACCGATCTGGCAGAGCGTATTCAAGTGTCCTCCATGACCATCCGGCGGGATCTGAATGCTATGGCCGAGGACGGTATGGTTACGCTGGAACACGGCGGCGCAGTGCTGAACAGCGGCTCGCTGTTTGAATGCAGCATCAGCTTCAAAAATGAGATCAATGTGTCCGAAAAGCAGCGCATCGCGGCCAAGTGTATGGAGTACATCAACGAGGGCGATTCCGTTTTTCTGGATGCGGGCACCACGCCCAACGAGCTGGCTGCGCTGCTGCGCGGCAAACGCAACATCAGTGTACTGACCCACTCTCTGCTGGTAGCCAACACCACCGCTACCATGCGGAACATCAAGCTCATCATGTGTCCGGGCGAGTTCCGTGAGAACTCCATGGCTTTTCTGGGGCCGCTGACCGATGATTTCATCCAGCATTTTCAGATCGATACCTTGTTTCTCTCGCTGGAGGGCATCGATCTGACTGATGGCCTTTCGGTGGTGGATGTGCAGGATGGCCATACCAAAAAGGTGCTGGTGGAAAAAGCTAAGCGGGTGATCTGCATGGCCGACCACAGCAAATTCAACAAGTCGTTCTTCTACAAGATCGCCCCCATTACGGATGTGGATCTGGTGATCACGGACGATGGTCTGGATGCAGCTACGCAGGAGCTGTTCCGGCAGAACAATATCCCGTTGGTGCTGGCCTGAGAACAACTTGAAATTAAAAGTAACATAAAATAACAAAAAAGAATGAACTTTTCGGAGAAAATGTTATCTTTCACCGGAAAGCTCATTCTTTTTTGCGTAAACGAGTCGAAAATTTAGTGAAAGTGATGCAAAACTCGATTTTTTGTTTGTTAAAAGTAACAAATAATAACATATACGAACAAAATGTAACAAAAACTGATTGACTTTGACCCGGAGTGTGGTACAATGTAGAAAAGACGATGAACGGTTAAAACTTAACGAAATTCTGCGGGTTTTCGCTGCGGCCGAGCGGTGAATATATTTCACAGCTGTTCATCACATGAAGTGTAAAATGTGATATTTTGTAACATTTTACGGTACGAAAGGGAGGCATTTACTCATGGGCAAATATACAAAGATGTCCCAGCAAGTCCTGGAGAAGGTCGGCGGACTGAGCAACATCACCTTCGTTGAGCGCTGTGCAACACGGCTGCGCATCCATTACGCCAGCAAGTCCAAGGTGGATGTGGAAGCCATCAAGGGCATTGAACATGTCGTGGGCGTTGTGGACAAGACCGGCCAGGTGCAGATCATCATCGGACCGGAAGTCAACGATGCATTCAACGATTTTCTGGAGGTCTCCGGCTGGAAACCCACCGATGACCGCCCCACGGTCGTGGAGGAAGAGCCTGAAAAGAAGGGCTTTATGTACTGGGTCACGAAGTTCGGCAACTTCAGCGCAGCTGTCTTTATGCCGATCGTTCCCGCTCTGATCACCGGCGGCCTGATCCTTGCCATCAAGAACCTGCTGGTCAACTACCTTGGAATGAGCACCGACAGCGGCACCGCAAAGGTCTGCCTGGCTATCTTCAGCGCCGGCTTCTCCATGCTGCCCGTCTGGATCGGCTACACCATGGCCAACAAGCTCAAGATGGAGCCTATCATGGGCGCGTTCCTGGGCGCTGTCCTCGTCAGCAGCTCCATCAGCGGTGTTGAGGGTCTGGATTTCTTCGGCATCCCCATTCCCACCGTGGAATACACCTCCAGCGTGCTGCCCATCGTCATGGGCATCATCCTGATGTACTGGGTGGATAAGCTGCTCAAGAAGATCATCCCCGAAATGGTGCGTTACTTCTTAAAGCCGCTGCTCACCATGCTGATCGTTGTTCCCATTACGCTGATCGTCCTCGGACCCATTGGCACCGAGCTCAGCGGTGTGGTCGGCAATGCTCTTCAGGCATTCTTTAGCGCAGCAAGTATTATTGCAACTCCTGTTTGCTCTGCTATCTATCCCTATCTGGTCATGCTGGGCCTGGATAAGGCCATCACCCCCATCATGGTGGAAGGCATCTCCAGCATCGGTTACGACCTGGTTGTTACGCCGATGGGCTTTATCTCCAACCTGGCAGTCGGCGGCAGCGCACTGGCTGTTGCCATGCACCTCAAGGATAAGGGCCGCAAGGGCATGATCGCTTCCTTCGGTGTTACCGCACTGTGCGGCGTTACCGAGCCTGCTTTCTACGGCTCCCTGATAATGCGTCCCCGTGTGCTGGTGGGCACTGCCATCGGCGCTGCGGCCGGCGGCCTGATCGCAGGCATCTTCCAGCAGCGTAAACGGCGGCTGCCCGGGCTTCCTGGCCCTGCTGTTCTTCCTGCCTCCTGACGGTTCCATGGGCAACATGATCGTGGCGCTGGTCTCCGGCATCGTGGCCGTGGTCGTGGCGTTCATCGCCTGCACCGTCATCCTCAAAAAGGCATACAAAGAGGACGTCTGATCCCTGTTTAGACTTTTGACATTCACAGCCATAATTTCATCATAAAGCAAAGCACAAAAAGCCAAGCACATTGATGCCTGTCGCCGCTACGGCGGCGGGCATCAATGTGTGCTCAGGCTTCTTTTGAGAGGGAGGATTTGCTATGGGCAGAAAAGTTCTGGTGGCGCAGTTTGTGACCGAGTCCAACGCCAACATCCCCTACAAAACTGATCTGGAAAATTATGACCTGCGGTTTGGCGAGGACGCCATTTCTCAGATGAACATGGGCACCGTGTTCGCGGATGCCGGCATCGAAGTGGTACCCTCGGTCTATGCCAATGGCTTTTCGGGCGGTGTGGTCACCCGCAACGCCTTTGATTACATCGAGAACCGCCTGCTGAACGATATCCGCGCAAACCTCGGCACGCTGGACGGCATGTTCCTGCATCTGCACGGTGCCAGCGAGGTGGAGGACATCGGCTCCGGCGACCATCACATTTTGAAGGAAGTACGCAAGCTGGTGGGTCCGTATATGCCCATTGTAGTGGCCTGCGACCCCCACGGCAACCTGTGCAAGGAATATGTGGGCGGCACCACTGTGATCCGCAGCTACCGCGAGTCGCCCCACACCGACCTTGCCGACACGGTCAAGACCTGCTGCCGGTATCTGGTAGACCTGTTGGAGCACCGCCGCAACATCCACCCCGCATACCGCAAGCTGCCGCTGATCCTGGGCGGCGAGCAGAGCGTCTCCGCCGATGAGCCGGTGCGCTCCATCAACCAGTACATGGACGAGATGGAGAAAGATCCCCGCATTCTCAGTGCCAGCTGGCATGTGGGCTACATCCGTCACGACACGGACGTAGCAGGCTGCGGCATCGTGGTGGTGCCTAACTCTGAGGCCGACCGGGACTACGCCGAGCAGAAGGCCGATGAACTGGCCGCCTATGTGTGGGAGCGCCGTCATGAATTCCACTACACTGGCCTGACGCAGGAACCGGAAGAGGCCATGCAGTCCGCGCTGAACTGCCCGGGCAAGCCGGTGTTCCTCACCGACTCCGGCGACAACACCACCAGCGGCTCTGTGGGTGCCAATACATGGGTGCTGCGGCAGGTCATGGCGTTGCCGGATACCAAGGGCAAGAACTTCTTGTTCGGCTGCATTACCGACCCGGCTGTAGTGGCACAGCTGGCCGATGTGCCGGAGGGCACAAAGACGCATATCCGTCTGGGCATGGATCTGGACGAGCTGTCCCGCCCGGTAGAGCTGGACGTGACCGTGAAGCACAAGGGTCGTCTGGAAGGCTTTATGGGCTATGAGGGAGATTACGGTGCCTGCGTGCTGGTGTCGGTAGAGGGCTACCCCATTGATATCATCGTAGCCGAGGCGAGCCATGCTGTGGTGGAGCTGCATCAGTTCGAAGCAGCCGGTGCCCACTGCGCGGACTACGGCGTGGTGATCGTAAAGCAGGGCTACATCTTCCCGGAGCTGAAGGAGCTTGGCGCGCTGTGCGTGATGTCTCTGACCGATGGCGCTACCCTGCAGGATACCCGCCGCCTGCCCTTCAAGCGCATCATGCGCCCCATGTTCCCGGTGGACGATATTTAAAAAACAAAACGAGAGCTTATCAAAGAAAGGACTTATACAGTATGGAAAAGCAGAAATTTCTCTGGGGCAGTGCAACTGCCGCATATCAGTGTGAAGGCGCTTGGGATGAGGACGGCAAAGGTCTGGGCGAGTGGGATGTATTCTCCCACGGCAACCCGCTGAACCTGAACGGTGCCACCGGCGATGTCTCCTGTGACTTCTATCACCACTACAAAGAGGACATCGACATGATGGCCACCGGCAAGCAGAACACCTACCGCTTCTCCATTGCATGGGACCGTATCCTGCCCAACGGCCGGGGTGAGGTGAACCCCAAGGGCATTGAGTTCTACAACAATGTGATCGACTACTGCCTGGAAAAGGGCATCGAGCCAAATGTCACCCTGTTCCACTACGATCTGCCCAATGTCCTTGCGGAAGAAGGCGGCTGGGAGAACCGCTCCATCGTGGACGACTTTGAAGCCTATGCCAAGGTCTGCTTTGAGGCCTTTGGCGACCGGGTCAAGCTGTGGAGCACCATCAACGAGCCTAAGTACTACGCCTACTGCACCAATATGGTGGGCAACTATCCCCCGAACCACAAGCTGGACTTTGACCGCTACTTTAAGCAGATGTACTACGAAGTGCTGGCCAGCGCCAAGACGGTGGCTCTGTACCACTCCATGGGCCTGAAGGGCCAGATCGGCATCGTGCACGACAGCAGCAATGTGGAGATCGCGCCGGGCACCAAAGAACCGGAAAAGGTCCGCCTGCTGGGCGACCTGTTCTACAACCGTCTGATATTGGATACCTCCATCAAGGGCGAGCTGCCCGGCGAGCTGATCCCTCTGCTGCGGGAGAACGGCATTGAGAACGACTATATCAAGCTGGACGATGCCCTGATCTTTGCCAAGGGCAAGGTGGATTACATCGGCATGAACGTTTACAACCGTATGTACCTGACCGACTGGTCGGAGGGCGAGACCGAGGTGTTCCACAACAACCGCGGCGCAGGCTCCAAGGCCAAGGAAGGTATGCGCATCAAGGGCTGGTACGAGACCGCCATTGCCCCCGACACCAAGCGCAACCTCTGGGGCCGCGAGATCTACCCCAAGTGCATGTACAACACCCTGATGGAGATCCGGGAGCGCTACGGTGACATCCCGGTGTACATCACCGAGAACGGCCACGGCTGCTACGAGACCCCGGACGAGAACGGCTATGTGCAGGACGATGACCGCATCGAAATGATGCAGGGCTACATCGACTATATGCTTAAGGCCAAAAAAGAGGGCTGCAATGTGCTGGGCTACTATGCATGGTCTACCATGGATTTGTACAGCTGGGTCAATGGCTACGAAAAGCGCTACGGCTTTGTGCGTGTGGACTTTGACCATGACAACAAGCGTACCCCCAAAAAGAGCTATTACTGGTTCAAGAATTTGATCGAGGAATACCAGAAAACCGAAGAAGCGGGAGAGTAATATGAGAGCCACAGGAGACGGATCCCCAAAAAAGCCGGGACGTATCCGCCATGGCGTGGATGTGGTGCTGGACTTCATTGCCGGCTGCGTCTCGCCAGTGATCCCGGTGCTGCTGGTTCACTGGCGGCATGATATGGGCGAGCAACACCTTTGGTACATGGGCCGTAGGCCTGTACGCCATTTTTACCCCGGGACTGTGTGCCTTGCCAGGGTATATCGACCCGGATGGCAGCCTGACCAATTTGTTGCTGACACTGAGTCCTGAACTGGTGCTGATATTCCATCTGGACTTTACTACCCTGCGGGAAGATACTTGGGTTAGTATGCTTATGCTGGGACACTGCATGGGCTGGTTTTTGCCAGTAACCATGCGGCTTTCGCCGCACCAGCGCATGAAAAAAAGCAGCCTGTCCGGTTGCGGATTGATGGTGGAAACGGTACAATAAAAGGAGAAACAACAATGAAAATCTTGGTCGGCGAATTTATCACGGAGTCCAATGCGAACATCCCGCAGAAATGCGAGATCAGCAATTACAAGATGCTTTTTGGTGATGACTGCATTCAGGCACTGCATGTGGCCGATGTGTTTGAGCAGGCCGGTTTTGAACTGATCCCCTCGGTGGTGGCGGATGCCGGTGCTGCGGGCGTGATCAAAAAAGATACCTTTGATTACATCGAATCTTGCTTCGTGCGGACGGTCAAAGAGCACATCCACGAGATCGATGGTATGTTCCTGATGCTGCACGGTGCCAGCGAGGTGGAGGGCATTGGTTCCGGCGACCACCACATTCTGGCTGAGATCCGCAAGGTGGTGGGGCCGTACCTGCCCATCTTTGTGGTGTGTGACCCCCACGGCAATCTGTGCAAGGAATATGCCGAGGCCACCACTCTGATCCGCAGCTACCGCGAATCCCCCCACACCGACAGCATTGCCACCATGCGCAAGGTAGCCGCCATGCTGTGCGACTTTATGAAAGACCGCCAGAACATCCACTCGGTATACCGCAAGCTGCCCCTGATCCTGGGCGGCGAGCAGAGCGTTTCCGGTGACGAGCCAGTGCGATCCATCAACGAGTATATGGACAAGCTGGAACAGGATCCCCATATCCGCAGTGTGAGCTGGCATGTGGGTTACATCCGCCATGACACGCCGGTGGCTGGCTGCGGCATCGTTGTGGTGCCCCAGACCGAAGCCGACCTGCCCTACGCAGAGGAAGCCGCCGACTGGCTGGCTGTCTACGTCTGGAACAAACGCCGTGAGTTCCACTACACCGGCCTGACAGCTGCTCCGGACAAGGCTTTGCGGATGGCACTGGAGTTTGAGGGCAAGCCTGCTTTCATCACTGACTCTGGCGACAATGTAACCAGCGGTGCCACCGGCTGGAATACCTACATCCTGCGGCAGGTGTTGGTGGAGAAGGAACTGAAAAAGAAGATCCTGTTTGCCAACATCTGCGACCCCGTTGCCTACCAGAAGCTGGCGCAGCTGGAGATCGGCGCAAAGACCCACCTGCATCTGGGTGTAGACCACGATGAGATGTCCCGCCCGGTGGAGCTGGATGTGACGGTGAAGGCAAAGGGCACTCTGCGCGGCTACCTGCACCATCCCCACGATGCCGTGTATGGCTATTCGGTGGCGGTGTCGGTGGACGGCCTGCCACTGGATATCAATGTGGCAAGTACCCGCCAGACCATGTGCGAAGAGCACCAGTTCGTGGGGGCTGGACTGGACTGGGACGCATACGATGTGATTGTGGTCAAGCAGGGCTATATCTTTCCGGAGCTGAAGGAAAAGGCTGCGTTCTCGGTCATGTCCCTGACACAGGGTGCTACTCCGCAGGATACCCGGATCATTCCCTTCAAGCAGATCATGCGCCCCATGTACCCCATTGACAAAATCTGAAACCGGCCGCAGGCCAAATACAAGAAATCAATAATGAGAGGTGTAAGAAAATGAAACAGTACGATATCCGCTTGGCCAAGGTGCCGCAGCCGCCCAAGGACTGTACCGGAGAGCCGGTCATGCTGACGGATGCCACTATCCAGGAACGTCTGGACAAGGTTCTGCGGGGCATGAAGTCCCGCGGTTTTGAGCAGCTGGTGGTGTACGGTGACGCCGAACACTGCGGTAATTTCCAGTACCTGATGGGATATTTTACCCGCTTTGAAGAGTCTCTGCTGGTGCTGGACGCCGACGGCACGGCTCACTTTGTGCTGGGCAATGAGAATCTGAACAAGGCGTCCAAAGCCCGTATCCCGGGGCAGGCCGTGCATGTTTCACTGTTCTCACTGCCCAACCAGCCCAACCGTGCTGACAAGCCCCTGCGCACTCTGTTGGAGGAGGCAGGCATTGCGCCGGGCCGCCGCATCGGCATTGCAGGATGGAAGCATTTTACCAGCCCGGTGGAGAAAAACGAAAAACTGTTTGACATCCCGGCCTTTATCCTGGATGCCATCCGTGCCATTACCGGCGGCGACGAGAACCTGTTCAATGCCGGAGATCTGTTCCTTGGCGATGGCGGTGCCCGTACCACTAACAACGCTAACGAGATCGCCCATTACGAATATGGCGCTGCACTGGCTTCGGACGGTGTGCTGGATGCTATGGATCTTCTGGCTCCCGGTGTGCCGGAGACTGCACTGGGTGCTCAGCTCAACCGGCAGGGCCAGCACAACAGCATCGTGACAATTGCCGCCAGCGGCCCCCGCTTTATCAAGGGCAATATGTTCCCCACTCAGAACACGGTCAAGGTGGGCGATACCATTTCGCTGACCGTCGGCTATTCGGGCGGCTCCTCCAGCCGCGCAGCCTATGCAGTGCACGACGCTTCGGAGCTGCCGCAGGGCGCTCAGGATTATGTGGAAAAGGTGGCAGCACCGTACTTTGCCGCCTATACCCGCTGGCTGGAGGAGATCCATGTGGGCATGACCGGCGGTGAGATGTTCGACAAGGTGGAAGAAATTCTGCCCCGTGCAACCTACGGCTGGTCGCTCTGCCCTGGCCATCTGGTGGCCGAGGAAGAATGGCTCTGCTCTCCAATCTATGAGCACTCCGCAGAGGTGCTGCGCAGCGGCATGATGCTGCAGATCGATATCATTCCCTCGGTGCCGGGCTACGGCGGCAGCTGTGCCGAGAGCACCGTGGTGCTGGCCGACGAGACCCTGAAGGAACAGATCTGCCAGCAGTACCCGGAGATGTGGCAGCGGATGCAGGTGCGTCGGCAGTATATCATCCAGCAGCTTGGCATTCAGCTTTCGGAAGATGTACTGCCCATGTGCGGCACAGTGGCTTATCTGCGGCCCTACCTGCTGGAAAAGGACATGGCATTTGTGAGCCGCTGAGTCCATAAACATCCATGGATGTCTCTGAATACTCTATAATTTTGGCACCCGCCCAGCCTGCAATCAAAAATCCCCGCAAATAATTGCGCGAGAGCTTGAAAAAACGTGAATAAAGAGCACAAATAAAGTATAACAAACCGCCCCGGTTTCCGTAACAGGAAGCCGGGGCAGTTTTTGCATTGGGTAGCTTGAGCGAGCGACAAGGGGCTGTTGCAAAATAGCCCCAACGAAAAAATGAGATAGACTTCCCCAAAAGGGGTTGCCTATCTCATTTTTTGTTGTAA
>ERZ1026868.1282-NODE-1282-length-13234-cov-4.206844_pt1 | contig 13234 bp, 7 predicted proteins | sample MGYA00380164_ERZ1026868 | MGnify/ENA primary metagenome ERZ1026868 (study PRJEB33269, sample SAMEA4719800) | human gut metagenome | biome: human-associated habitat; feature: organic feature; material: feces | place: Cameroon | collected 2013-10 ... | reverse complement strand
ATATTAGATTATTTACACCGATGTTTATATAATCATTTATGTAATATGCTTTACCCAATAGAAGCCTATTTCTCGTTTTTGATAGGGAGAAACTTAAATGCGATTTTTGGAGTTTTTGGCTAAAATTGATTAACTTTGCAGACTATAAACATTTTTATTATTATGAAGAAATTACTCACAATCGCGCTGCTGGCCTTACCTTATCTCGGGTTTGCGCAGTCAATCGTCAGCAATACACATATTGACGGAAACCATATCGTCGTGACAGACAAGCAAATTTGCCGGTCGTTCACCGACACTAAAGTATTGGCTGTAGGCTTGTCTGCTGGCAAAGGGCAAACAAGTGACAAATACACATATTTTCTCGACCTAAAGATTACTTCAAGCGAGAAAATTGTTATGGAAAGAGGTGCGGAAATAACCTTGTGGTTAAAGGGAGGTGAAACGGTTAAGTTGTCTGCCGTTGGCAACTCTGACACTGGGCTTGTTCGCGATATTCATAGCGTGAATGGATTTGTCACACACGATTATAGCGCATATCCAATGTTTGTTGTAACAGAAAGCCAAATCGAAGCTATTGCCACGAAAGGTGTTGAGCAGATATTATGCAACACCACTCCCAGCTCATACTCCAAGGAATTCAAGAAAGACAAAATAGGAAAAGCTATTGCTGAACGATGGAGTTTACTTAAAAAAACTCTATTCCCTCAACAAAGAACCAACAAAGCAACAAATAATACAGATAAACCTACGTTCTTTCCCAAACTTTTTGGACTCAACAAGAGTGTTTCGTTTGGCATAATAGGTGCTCGTTTGGAAAGTTTCGACTACGGAGCAATCGGCTTTAATGTAACTGCATTTGGCGTTTACGCTGATTTTATGGGCTGGCCACGAAAGCACGAGAATGATGTAAGGGTAGATAAGTGGAAAGACCACTCGGTGTGGGCTGCACACATTGGCTATCAAATACCATTTCACTACTACAATGGCAGCAGCATAAGGCTTATACCAATGGCAGGCTATGCAAGTATAAAGGAAGGCATTACCGATGGCGGTGATTGGGATGTAAACCAGGGAGGTATTCATAATAGCTTCCGCGTTACCGAACAAAAGGGCGGTTTTGATTATGGCGCGGCATTGGTATTTCAAAATACCGACAAGAAAATCGGAGCATACACCTTCAGTCTTGGAGCGACCAAACACGCGGTTTGGCTCGGCTTGGGCTGGGAATTCAACTTCAAAAAATATTCTGTCACAAACTAACAAAAAATGGCTGAGGCTCTTAGTTTTGAGCTCCAGCCATTTTTAATTAGAACAAGGATTGTTCTTTGGCGATATGTTTCAAACGGTTCTCGGCAACGCTGTAGAACCGTTTGTCTTTTTCTATACCTACATATATTCGATTGAGTCTTTCAGCGGCAATGGCCGTGGTGCCGGAGCCAAGGAAAGGATCGAGAACAGCATCACCCTCCTTGGTTGTGAGCCTGATGATACGTTCAAATATCTCGGTCGGCTTCTGCGTAGGATGCTCCTTCTTGGTTACAACCCGACTATGGAACACGCGGTTATAAAGTTCGTTCTCGTCAAGATTGTTCAGTGCCGTTCCCTGCTCGTATATGCGGATGATGAACTCAACGTTCTGTGAGAAACGTTTCTTGCTGATGATATTCAACGGCTTCTCCCAAAGGAGGATGGCAAACTTATATCCGTGACGTTCTGCCCACGCAATATACGCTGCAAGTTGTGCTTCTGCACAGAAAATAAAAGCGTTCATCTTTATCATCAGGCGAGGTATCTGGTCGAGAAAGGCATTTATCTCCTTCTCGCCAAACTTCACCCCGATACGGCAAAGGTCACTATCATAGTCGTACAAGCCCGATTTGGCAACCAATTTCTTGGATGTCTCCTTATACATCTTGCGGCAGTTGGACTTTGTAAAGTTGTAGGGAGGATCCGTTATCATGACCGAAAAGCTATATGCTGGGAGATTACACAGCACATCTTCATTGTTCTCATTGTAAAGTTTGCTCTCTGTTATCTTGTTGTAGTACTTCATACTTTTATTCTTTCTCCAAAACGTTTAACAATCTTGTAAATACCACGCTCGGTAATATCATACTTATTGCTCAAGTAGGCAACAATGTAGTTTACCTTATGTTTCTTTGACTTCATCTTGCGAAACTCTTCTACCATGGGGAGGTAGTTGAGGTCTTTCGTATCTATACCGTTGTCATTGAGCAGACGAAACAACTGCTCATTCATTTTGATAATCTCGTATCTTGTCATTTCTAAAAGTTATCTAAGTTTTCTATCATCTTTACTCTTTCTTGCGCTTCCGTTATTTCCACAACGGAAACAATAGGCTTTATTTCTCGGGCGGCTTCGGCAAAGGAATCTGTTAAGGACTCAGCACTCTCCACTCTTTCATAAGCACCATTCATGCTGATTGGCACGCCGGCGCCGATGGAGTTCATAACCGTAAGCAGTGGCTCAAATATCTTCGTAGCCTTTGCTGTCATCACAAACTCACCATTAGAGAGGTTAGCCGGGATAGAGTCGCTCGTACCAGTTCCAGGACCATTGACCTTACCACCTTCTGCAAAATTGGCAGACTTAACCGTTGATACTGCGGTAGCAATATTGGCAAGAACTGTGGCTACGGTTGTGGCTACGGCTGCAAGGTTGGCTGGATATGGGAGCTCCATGGCGTTTGCGACACCTGCAGATATGGCCTTACCCGTGTCAACAGTAATCTTGAACAGCGTAATAATCTTGCTTAGCTTCGCAAAATTCTTGTCGCTCTCACCTATGGCATCCATGAGAGAAATGATGCTATCACCCACATTACCCATAGCCTTTGCATAGGCTTGTTCATTTTTCAGCGATGCCTTGTTGAGAGCAATCTTTGCGTCTGACACAGCTTTCTTGGCGTCAATGACACGTTTGCTGTACTGCTCTTCGGTCTCTGTTTCAAGCTGCCCTTGGTCTTGTATGAATTGCAGTCTTTGTTCTGCCATTTCCTGCTGTATTTGCAGTTTACGCATTTCAAGGTCGGTAACGGCATTAATGTCGTACTCTTGCATATACTGCTCCAAGGTCTGCTTGTTGTTCCAGTTGTCGTTTATGCTTGTAAGCTCTTCTGCCTGGAACTGCTCAACCATCGTCATTTCGTTCTGCAGAGCAAGCTGTCGCTGTTCAAGCATAAATTGATTGTGAGCTTGGCGCAACTGGTCTTCTTGCTGCCAAGACTGCTCCAGTCTATTTGCACGCCGTTCTGCATAATCTGAGCTGATGCGTGTGATTTCTGATTGTGCATACTCAACCGATGCTGTGGCTTGTGCAAGTTGCTCCTCCGTGGCCGTTCCGGACTGCTCCAACTCCGCAAGAACTTTCTGGCGATACATCAAAGCTGTGGCAGCGCCTTTCTGGGCGGCATCCTCCTCTTGCTTAAGAGCGAGAATGTCAAGGTCTGCTTTCTTTCGGTTCTGCTCCAGCTTCAGGTTTAATTCCTCTTCGGAGCCTTTCTTCACGATAGACAGGCGCGACGCTATTTGCTTTTGCTGTTCGCTAATCTTACGCTTGATGTTATCATCATCAAGTTTATCAAGTTCCTCTTGGAGTTTCTTTTCTTTGGCAGCTATAATCTGCCTAATAGCTTCCTTGGAATTCTCTGTAAGGGTCTTGTCGGTGGCGAGTTTAGCTTTCAGCTTGTTAATCTCACCATTGTACTGGTTCTCGAGAAGGGCTTTTCTCTTCTCGGCACACTCACCGAGCAGGTCAAGCATTGCCTTCTCGGCTTCTGCTACGAGTTTGGCTTCTTCCTGTGCAGCCTTGGCTCTGGCACGGTCCTCCTTTGTGGTTTTTGTGGTTTTTGTGGTTTTCTTACCATTTCCATCGCCATTTGCGTCAGGAGTAGTGCCGTTGCCGTCTGTGGTTTCTGTGGGTGTATTAACGGAGGCTTTTGGCTTTGCTTTGGTCTTTACTGGAATCGGATCGTCAGCGATAGGCGTGATGTGTGCAACTGTACCTTGAGTTAAGGTCTTGTTGTATGCATCGAGCACATTATCAGCTACATTCCTGCCAAACTTCTTGAAGTCCCCCAAGCCCTCTTGGATGGTTTTTCCAAAGTTGCTCGTTATATCTTTTACTCCTGCTTTTATATCGCTCCAGGAGAAAGTTGCAACGCCTTTAATAATCTTACCGAGTCCACTAAGAGAACGGCCAACGGATTTTACTCCGTCGATGATAAGATTAAAAACGAGCTTTACTCCTTCCCAAAGGTTTTTGAACTGCAAAGCTACCAACTGAATGGGCAAGCGTACTAACGCTATCTTATTGTATAGGTCAATACACTTGTTCATTACCCAAATGATAGCGTTGGCTATAGCCCTAAAGGCAGAGGTGGCATAGGTTTTCAAGTTTGCCCACACCCCCTTTCCTTCGCTTAGTTTACTGTAGAGCTTCATTAACAAGTCAAATGCAAGACTCAATACTGCGGTGAGTATAAATCCCTTGAACGCAGCCCTTGCCGTGGCTACAAAGCTGGTTACGCCAACCTTTGCGATAGTAAACGCTTTAGTCCAAGCACTTCCTGTTTCAAGTGCAGCAGCACGTTCCCATAGCGTAATCTCCGCTGTTTTAGCCTTCTGCGTCATTTTTTCCGCATTGGCAAGTTCGCGCTTCTTAGCTACAAGTTGTGTTTCAATGCGCTCACGCTCGATAGCATTCGCACTCTCTAATTGCTTTGTAAGAGAAGCAGTTTGCTTTCTCAGAGCAATTTCGTTGTTTTGACATATCTGCACTTGTTGGGTGGCAGCTTGAGCATTGCCAACTGCAGAGTCTCTCATCTGAGTAAAGGCAACTTTCGCACCACTGATCAGCTTGGCAAATGAAATGCCTGCGATAATAGACATCAGCAATTCACCGATTTCAGTGACATGAGTTTTTGCAAAAGTTACAAGTGCTGTCAGTTGCTCTATCGGACCTTGTAGTTTGCCGGCCAATCCGCTTGTACTTGCCTCTATTTCATCAGACAAAGAGTCTTGGAAATTTTGTCGTGCCTCGCTATATACACGAATACCCTCTTTCAGTGTTGTCTCCTTGGCATCAAGCTCGCCTTGAATTTGCTCATTGGTCGGATCTGATACCAGCTGCTCTTGCAGCTGGGCTATTTCAGATTTTATCTGCTGTATTTTCGGCACATACTCTTGGTCTATGGCTTGTGCTCCCTGTTTCCATTTGTCAATTAGGGCTGTATTTCCGGTCTGCTCCACCTGCATCTGCTGAGACAACAACTGCTTTGATAGTGCATATTCTCGAGAAACACCTCCCATCGTTTCGGATGTTTTCTTTATCTCTTCAAGCAGCCCATTGTTATTCGGATCTTGATTATACTGGGCATTAAGGTCGGCAATTTTTTGTTTCAGTTCTTCTATACGCGGAACGAACTGGGCGTCTATATCTTCACCAGCTTTGACAAATCTGTCACGAAGCTCAAGGTCTGTGCCTTGCCAAATCTCAATGAGAAAGCCTTCCCATGCAGACTTCAGTGAATCTTTTGCTATAGTGTACTTAGAGTAAGCCTGCTCAAACATTCTGTCTGTAGTTCCAACTGCATTTTCGCTAATGGACTGGAACTTATCACCAAGCAACTCCATGGAGTTTGTAAGAGCAAGGACACCAGGAACTGCTCTTCTACCAAAGATGTCCGACAGCTGTTGTACTGACGGACTTGCATCCATAATCTTCTGCAATGAACCAATAAAACCATCTGCCTTTACAGTAGAAATATCCATACTTATACCGAGGTCTTCGTAAGCCTTTTTAGAATTCTTTGTAGATGTAATCATGCCATTGAAAGCCTGCTTCAGAATGGTTCCAGCATCAGCACCCTTAATGTTGTTGTCCGCAAGGGTTCCAAGAGCTGCACAAGTTTCCTCAATGTTTACACCTGCCGTATAAGCGATCGGTGCGGTATTGCGAAGAGCCTCATTCAGCTGCAAAATATTTGTAGCCGAGTTAGCACAAGTGTAGGAGAGGACATCGCTGATGCGTGTCACATTGTTTACGGACAAATGAAATGCGTTCATCTGTCCCGTAACAATATCTGCTGATTCGCCAAGTTCTATAGCATTTGCTTGTGCAAGATGAAGAACTCCACTCAAAGTGCCTGTAGCCGTAACGGCATCAAGTCCATTACGCGTTAAATACTCCATTGATTCCGCCGCCTCTTGTGCCGTATAACGCGTGGTTGAACCAAGTCGTTCTGCCTCTTGCGACATCTGGGCAAACTCCACCGCATTCGCATTGGTTACAGACTGTACTTTCGCCATTTGGTCAGCATAAGCGGTGCCGACTTCTTCTGCCTCTTCTTTGAATGACCACATCTTATCTACCGTAAACGCTGCAGCTATTGTTCCACCCAATGCCTTAAACTTATCTGTCAAACCGCTAAGAGCAGTATTAACAGAAGCTGGGTAGTTACCAACATTTCGATAGAACCGCAGCGTTCCCTCCTCGGCACCTTTCAGTTCGTTGGTAATCTGAACGATGTGGTTCCTCAATTCTTGGCCTTTGGCGCTTTCTCGTTCAGCCCTTGACATGGCATCATAGGCTGCGGTAGCATTTGAGAGTTCTGCTCGCAGCTGCTTCAGCGAACCCTCATTCTCCTTCTGCACCTTTATCTGGTTCTGTACTTGACGGCTAAGCGTATTGATAGCATCGCCCTGCTGCTTCATGAAAACACGGCTTGCCTCAGACTGCTTGTCGTATTCAGCCTGAGTGATTTTGCCGTCCTTGAGGTCTTTTTTCAAGGCTTTCATTTGCGCTCTGGCTTCGTCTATCGCAGCCCGATACTTTGCCATTGCATCAACAGCCTCCTGGTACTTGACTTGTATATCTACAATCTTGACCTTTGTGTCTTGACTTGTTGCCATATTTTGTGTATTTACTTATTTGCAATTTAGCTGAAATAGCAGGTGGAGTGATAAGTAACATTCAATGTTTTCGTTTCTGTTACCGTCCCCTTCTTGTCTACTACATCGTATTCTATTTTCAACGAATGAGTTTCGTCCGTGTAACCGTTTTTTGTCATCACCTCGCTTAGTACGCCGACCTGTTTCCCGTCCCAGTACACTCGTGCCAGTGATGTTTTCTCCCATGTTTCCATGACGAGTTCACCCTTTGTTACTTTACCTGTTGTTTTTACCTGCAAAGCACCCGTTCCGCTTTGGTCTACAGAGAATACTCCATAGCTATTAGTTTCCCATGAGCCATTCACAAGGTTCGGGCCTACATCTGTAACGCCATCTTCGATTATTAGCTTTCGTCCTTCACCAAGGTTTACGCTGTCATTGACATACATAGCCCCATTCTTTTTATATCTCGTGTTAGCCAGTCCGTACGCTGGCATTTTAAGGTCTATGGCAAATCCAAACAGAAGTTCAGTTGTTATGTTTTCCTTCTTCTCTGCAAAGCCAAGGACGCAGAATGTCTGTGTCAAATCTTCTGACTTAATCACGTTTCCGCTACTGTCTCTAATGGAATACACAAACCTTAGCATATGAGTGTCGGCTATGTTTTCCTTTAAGAATGTTGCTATCGATACATTGTTGGTAGGATCATTGTAAGCAGTTTTAACCTCCTCTCCGTCAAAATAGAAATGGTACTCAAAAGAGCATTCTTCATCTACTGTGGATATGGGTGTGTCGTGCTTTATCAGCTTTACGTTATTTATCACGTCCACGAACAGATGATAACTATCCGTGTCCCACAAACTTGCATCATGGGAGTAAGGAGCAACTTTCTCCGACCAGAACAAAGCGAATACGTTGGAGGAGGTTATCTTCGTTTCTCCATTTGACTCTTGCATTATGCCAACGACTTGCCCTCCAACCTCCAAGTCAATCATTCCGCTGGCATAAACCGAGCCACTTTCTATCTCGACATAAGGCACAAAAGGCTTATCATCCTCCTCATGGGTGTCTCCGAAGTCATCGGAAATGACAGACTCGTTCAGTTTTGACACAAAATAATACAGTTTCTTCCGTACTTGCTCTACAAGTTCGCCTTCCACATTGTAAATGTCATAGATAAACTTGAACACATGATGCTTTCCAAAATCATTGCGTGTAAAAACCAGCTTATGCGTACCTACTTCACACTTTACATCGTCATAATACACACGAATGGCAACGGTTAATTCCTTTGTGTACTCCGTATCGATGCCGATATTCTTAGATATGGCATATCTTACAACTTTTGGAACTGTAAACTCAAGCGTATAACTATCTCCTTTGAGTCTGTCTATCTCGTAAGGGTAAACGTAGCGAGAAATATATGCAGCAGGCCCATTACCATCCCCTTTTACATCTGGGATGTTGAGAATGTTATAAGTCGTGCTCCATACTTTATGCTGGTTATTCACAAAATACTCATAGCAAATAGGGCATCTATTAGATGTATAGTCACGGATAAGCGATAACTCAAAACCTATTACGGATGACTTCAGTACATATTGATAGCTTACTTTGTCCATGTCTGTTTTCTCTGGGTCTGCGTAGTTGGGAACTACATAGGGAAGTTTGACAAGCTCCACCGTACTGATGCCGTTTTTGTCTCGTTGTATCGTGCTGACGGCAAAGCAACAGTTATATTTCTGTAGATACACCGGCACAGACTCGTCGAAGTTCATCAAGTCAAACTCGTTGAGGTTGAACTTTTCCTTGATGATGACATAATCAGTGAGGATAGACTTCAGGTAGCCGTAAAACTCGTCCATATTATCAAACGGTTCGAAAGCATCCATGCGGATATGCTTGAAATCCACACCATACGTTTTCAACATAGGACGTGAGAATGCGTTTGAAACATCCTCATATGTTGAGTTCAAGGCCCTGTAATTCACAAATCCATAGATTGGGTTTACATCGGACTGCACCTGTTTCTCGCCATTCCACACTTTGACAGTTCGGCCAGTCAGCAAATTTGGGTATGCCAAATCCTGTCGCAAGCCAGGATAAAAGCATGATGTGAACGCATTTTTCTCCTCGTCAAGCCGTTTGTCATCGATGTCTATTTGGCCGTAACCTTTACCATACAGCTCAACCTCTTTAAGTTTTTCTTCGTCGGTCTTGTCTTTTTCTGATGTTGCCATAAGGAAATAATTCTCTCGACCGAAGTTTGAGTTATATGTTTTTGCCGACGTTGGATTTTTGTTTACTCCAGAAAGCAGTTTCTTTGACCAGTCAAGACTATCCCCATTGACGACCCTGTCGCGTAGCTGGTTGTAATACATTGCGGTGATAGTTACTCCGTCTTTCTCTACACGCGGTAAAGCGCCATTTAAGTAAAACAAGTTTTTAAGAAAATCAAAGCAAGATATGTCGGGCAAGTTTTCAATGATGCCCATTTCTGCAGGCAGTCCGTCGAACTGAACTATCGGCGTTATGCTTGCAACTCTCAAATATGAGAATGTTGCTGTATTGGTGTATTTCGTACCAGTACCTGTCACTTTGCTGTCAGCGTCTTTCGTTGCCCAACCTTCTTCGTAACTTCCGCTCCAAAAACATAGACCGACCTCATCATCGTCTGCAGCGTCAATAGAGAGCTTACGGACATCATACTTGACGCCGAAGTCGAACTTGTAAATATATTCTGTGTCAGTTTCCTCACGAGAGATAGAGCGCAGCCCCATCCAATCCTCGGATTCATCCGAATACACGTCTACGCTGGCATCTTCATCGTTCTCACCTTGCTTGACTTGCAGCAGATATATCCACCAGTAATCTTTTGCCTCTGCTTTCTTAGCTTTTATGTCCTCTTTGGAAACACGCACTTCTGCCTCTCCACGCAGTTCACTGTCGATAAGACAGCGAAAGAGATAGCGACTTTTAAAATTACCGCCTTTGACTACCTTTTGCAAAGTAAAGCTGTCTTTCAAAACTCCCGTACAAGCATAAATTTCCCAATGCGTCCACAAATGGACTCCGCCAGATGTTTGTCCACCTCCTTTACCATATAGATGCTTACTTGTTTCTTCGTTCACAGATGTCGTTTCGCTGGATATTTCACAGACGGTTGATTGAATATATTTATTCCCATTGAAAGAAATTCCCATTATGTCTGCATATCTGTGCCAATTACTCAAATCACTGTCTTTCTCATAAACAACGCTTCTTATACTGTCCTTTGTTCCTTGGTTAGTTGAGGTAACGACCCAGCTTTGCCAACTTGCCCTGTATTCTTTGCTGCCAACATCAATCGTATTATCATAAATGGACTTTCCTTCTACGTTCGCAATAGTAAACTTATTTTGTGTTCCACTACTCACACCTATGCCTGTAATTGGCAATACTCCATAAGTCAAGTAATCATCGTACACATTCTTGCCATAGTACCTTTTGTTGTTGAAGTTGGCTTTAGGCAGAAGTCCCATTCCCTCTGCCAGTTCTCGACCAAGCATAAACTTGACTCCATAGTAATCGTTGATAAGTTGCACCAGACGATAAACTGGTACAACTGGCTTCGGTGGCGTACCTTCCTCGTATGCAATTCCTGCATCATAATTGGGATAAAGCACATCCTCCATGTTGGTGTGGGCATGGGTCGGGAACCCATACACAAGACTATCATCACCTGTTTTCCATACGAACGTACCTATTGATGGTAGTTCGTTAAGATTTATAGAATCACTCTTCATCTTCTCAAACGCTTTGAGTACTCGCCAAGTCATTACGCACGAAAATGAAGAAGCACCAATCTCCGACACATGAAGATTGGCATTGGGACACAAGCACACACCGTTGATGTAAAATTCTGCATCAACGGATATTCTTGCAAATACTGAAGAATGGCGAATGTCGTCAGCAATATCCAATACTCTTCTATTATTCGCGGTCATAGGTAGTTTGAACGTATATGAATAGGAACATGTCAGCTTTGATATGTCTGAGAACAAGTTGCTGACCCACTTCAATGTAATACCGGAGGGTGTGGGTAGGTCGAGATTGTACTTCTCTCCGTCTTTGATTATGTAAAGTTCTTCTTTTATCATAACTATAGTGTTTGGCTTGAGTTGTCTGTTTTTCCGATAGTGATTTCATAATCGGACAGCATCGTCTTCGGATCTGTAGAGTAACTTCCGCTGCTTACGCTTATTGGTAGCCACAATTCCGTGCCGCCTTTGTTCTTACCAAGATACAAATCAACGATTGGGGCGCTGACGATTGTCTTGACATATTCCAGGATATCCTTTGGAAGATTGACCGCGCAACACTTGATGGTCTCTTCGCTTGTTATCTCTGCGGCTCGCTCCATACCTCCGAAATACATACCTCCGAATTCGCGCTCAACTTGCAACGTGTCTGATGAAGGCTTTGTCTTTACCGTAGCTTTTCCCTCACGGAACAAGTAGAATTGCAGAAAACCGAAACGGTCAATCCAGCGTATGTATAAACCATCCTTATCATTACAGATTCGCATATTCACTGTTTCATTCACAATCTTCGCCGTGTCCGGAAAGGCAAAGTTGAAATTCATATCGAATATTCCGCTCGTCACTTTCTCAAGACAAATATTATATTGGGCAGTCCTTATCGCATCAGGGAAAGAGATAGCAGGGTTGAGGTCAAAAATGCCGTCAGTTTTGGCGTTACCAATCAGCGATGTTTCAAGTTCTTTTGTGTCATTGTTCCAGCGAACAATTTCTTCATTATAGGCAAATTCGGTATCTGTTCGTATGGTGCCATCTACTTTTACATAATCCCAACGTCCACCGCTATTTGAAGCCCATGAATCATAAGCTGTTGTGCTAAGACTATCCTCTAAGGCATAAATTACACCGTGCTCTTTGTTAAGGACGATAAAGGGGTCTGTTAGTATTCTTGAATAGGCAGGGAATGTCGGCAGTTTACCAGTTACGACCTTGTCTATTTTGTATCGGAATATCTGGGCATTAGCGTCCGCTTCGTTGCCGTCAAATTTGGCAGAGGTTAATTCTCCACTTTCGGCACGAAACATGGAAACGTAGAAAGGAAAGTTCCTAAACCACACGACATTACGGATATGACTAAGGTCTTTACCGTTCCATTTGAACGCTCCGTACTTGCCAAATTGCTCGCCAATCTTCACGCTTCCCCAAACAGCGTTTAGCGTAAGGTCACTTGCAAGCATCTTCACATCACTGTCCGTCAGTGATATATAGACGGTGGCAGACCTTATTTTCTCAGGGCTACCAATAAGCAACTGCAGTGTTTTGGATATATATACCGACGCTTTACCATGGAACAATGAGGCGTTTAGAGTGTAACTACCACTGCCTGATTGTAACGAAACAGCAAGAACGTTGTTTGCCGATTCATCATTAAGGTCTATTTCGATGTAGTTGGGATTAAACGCAAAACACCAAAGGTCTGGATATTTTACTGTACCAGACCTCTCTACTCCATTTACCGTATATGATATTCTTTCTGTTCGCATTGCTTTATGTATTTTCGTTGTCTTGATGTATCTTGTCTATTTCCATATCGAAAACGCCAGCGGACTCTGTTGCTATCTTTTCAAGCTCATCTTTGAGAACCGTATCGAAGATATCGTTATAACCTTTATCACGATAGAGCTTTGTTCCATTCTTCATTATTGAGTAGGCGATAGCTCCACTTAGACGAGTCAGCCCCTGCTCTGGTGTGCCGTTCTTTGGTATGAGGTTTTGATACGATATACCCTTGGCAACAATCCAGTCACGAATGATGCTCGTGAAGTTTCTCGGAACGTTACCCGGTCCTCGACCTCTTTCCATCGTGAGAAAGCTGCTTGTACCTTCAAGATACCCACCATCGGCGCTTACATTGACCTCCAAAGAAGCAACAGACTTTCCACTTGCCATACGTCCCTGTTGCGACATATGCTGTATAATACCCGTCTTGACAGCTTCAAGGTGTTGCTTGATGATGTCTTGAATACTTGCTGCTGCCATAGGTTATTCTCCTTCACTCTCGTCCTCGGAACGATGTTCGTCAGTACAAATGATAACGCCTTCCTCCTCAATGAGAGGTGGCGTGATAACGATGCCGGTCACGTTTTGGTCGAAGTAGTCATACAGCACACGGTAAGACAGCCTACCTTCTATCTGCTCGAACAGACCACTCTCATTAAGGCTCTTCACGAAGCGGATGCACAAGCGCTTCATCTGCTCGATGATGTTGTCATTCTCCTCTCCCTCAACGTCGAACTCCGT
>ERZ1026868.1281-NODE-1281-length-13243-cov-4.072945_pt1 | contig 13243 bp, 10 predicted proteins | sample MGYA00380164_ERZ1026868 | MGnify/ENA primary metagenome ERZ1026868 (study PRJEB33269, sample SAMEA4719800) | human gut metagenome | biome: human-associated habitat; feature: organic feature; material: feces | place: Cameroon | collected 2013-10 ... | reverse complement strand
CGATATTGGCAACATTCGCCGCCGCTGCCAATGTCTGCGAAACAGGATCATCGATTACCCGGCTTCCTTTGCACGTCGAGCAACGTGTACGCCCCTTGATCTGTCCGCTGCCACGACACGCGGAACAGACGGCCTCTTGTCGTTGAAATGTCGTAGCGGGGCGATCGTAAGTCCGCCCGACACGCGGTGATACAGTGGTGGGATGATCATAGGTTCTCCCGACGCGCGGAGATACAGTGGTTGTCCGTGCGGACACCCTCTTTCCCTGCGAGCCTGTCGAAGTAGCCGAAAGAACTTGCTCAGCCTCTATATTGGCAACGCGAAGGAAGTCTTTCGCGCTCAAAGCCCGCAGTTTCTCCGTCGCCTCCGAATGCGGCTTGCACATTCTCGCCATTCGGATCAACTCTCTCTGGCATCGCTTAAGATTCTCATCGTTCTTCCGATGACGCTTCGCAGCGTCCTCATCCGCAGCCATGATCAATTTGTCCTCTGCCATCTCAGACCGCCATTGACTCACGACACCATTCAAGACGGCCAGCGTCTGGTCAAGTTCGGAGCCTTTCGCAATCAGCAGCGTTCGACCGCCCGACACGACATCCTCGAATCGCGGCGCAAAATAAACATCAACGCCGGACTGGCCATCAAACGGGCTGCGAATCGTCAAGTCGTAATTCGATTCCGTAATCGTGAATCGAATTGGAACAGTTTTCCCCTCTTCATAATCAAGACTATAGTACTTGACGCTGTCAACAATCAGATCCAACGTCTGCGCCATTTTGCTGTACGCATTGCACACAGAATAGATTGGGCAATTGAACCGAACGTTCGCTTTCCATTCCTGAAGCGCGCCTATTTTTGAAACTGGAGCGAGATTCGTCAGTTCCTCGACCAACACCCCTTGGACATGGCGAGTGAGAACACTTGAGAACTGCAGCCTCAGCACTTTCATGTCATCTGCCGTCAAGAACGAAAGATCGCACGGACGAAGATTGCGCCAACACAAGCCCCCCATCTCCGATTTGATTTTCCGATAATGGTTCTCATCAGGCACAAGCGCCTGACTCTGCATCATTTCGTTCCGCTCTACGGCAGACGGAGAATAGGTTCGTGAATGCCCATTCCCGATCTGTCCACAGAACACGGCAACGGCAAGCAACACACCCAGCAACGTCGTGCCTCCAATAGCGAATTTTTTCGCCTGTGCCTTATCGGGCTGAACCGTGCAAACCAAAAGCGGGAAAGCAAGCAAAGGCCAAGCCAAATGCACATACGTGGCAAACGGGCTCGCGAGCGCAAAGACAACGCCTACCGTAAAGTAAAGAACCCAGAACCCTTGCAGAAGAGCAGCCCATGCACGATCCTGAAACTTGAAGACATGATACCATTTCACCGAGACGAACAGCGACACAAGCGCAAACACAATCACCCACGGGCCATTCAATCCCGTCACACCCGCACCGATCGCAACACAGGCATACGCAAGAAACACAGGAAGGTATTTGAGCGTCAAGCCGAAAGCCGAAAGCGACGTGTTCTCGTCGTGCGGAGTCGGATTATGGTAGTCTTCTTCATCGCGGGAACTCTCGTCACCCTGTTCATCTTGATGCGGAAGAGGCTTTCCGCCAATTGGGTAATAGTAATTCGTAATCTTGTCGTTAAGCTCACCATAATCGGACGGCTCGACCTGAGACTTCTCCATTCCATCATTCGGGAACTGGCTGTCATTGAGAAAGCCATTCCACATCAACAAAGGATTTTTCTGATCCCGCCCGTAGAAGGTCTGGAATTCGCCATCCACAATCTTCAGTAACTGGAGAAGGCTCTCTCGGCCCAAGTCCGACAACTTCCGCGTACCGTCGTGATTGAGTACCGTATAATCGTGGAACAGCCTGAAGATTTGTGCTTCCGTCAGTTCGGGCGTCTTGTCACCGCTGAACTGAACCTGTTTCTTGATGCGGTCAACATTTTGCCCAAGCAGCTTGTTGAGCTTCGTGAGCTTGATTGCGCTCCTCGGCTCTCCTTCCCAAGGGTTGTTAAGAACATCCCTGAGGACATCACAGAACTGAGCGCGTTGGCGTGGGTCAAGCGAAGCAAGAAACTTGATGCGTTGCTCGTCCGTTGCGTCCCAAAGCCATAGAATCGTCTCGTAATTCGTCAGTGATTGCTTGTCGTTTGCCATCTCGTCCTCCTCTTGAAACCGCTCTTGCCCAGCGGTTGATTAAATGCGATTGCCCTTGCCTGTGCCCTTGAGCTGAAGCTTGAAGTCAAGCACCTTCCCGCCCTGTGGTTTTGCGACAATGTGCAGCTCGCCCGATTCGCTTAATTCAAACCGAACCGCAACTGGCGTTCCCTGTGCAACAGGATTGTCAAAGTCAGCGTGCGCATCGTCGGATACTTTCTTGGCCGATTCGATTTGAATACCCATATTAGTGCCATCTTTGGCGATTTCATTCTTGACATCCGATTCATATACGTCCAAGGCAATCTGGGTCTGCCCCTGTTGGCGCGTGTAGAATGTTTCCTCTCCCACCGCAGGAAGACTATCGCCGACATTGATGAGATTACTGACATGAAAAACGTCGTCAAACCGATAGCACGCCACACCATACGACTTCGAGGAAATGTTCTTGAAGCCAGAACCGATCCTCGGCCCCTTGTCGGGGCAACCGCCTTTCTTGGCGTTTTGCGCAGCCGCATAAAGTGCCGCGCCTTTGGCAACGGCCTGATCCGGATCGCACATTTCCACCTTCCCCTTGAACTGCGAGAAAGTGTCCTCCAACCCGGTGCGCACCTGCCGCATGCGTGAAGAACCTCCAACAAGAAGAACGCGATCAATCTCGCCGACACCTGAAATGAGTTCATCGACGGCACCTAAAGTCGAGTTCAGAAGGTCGCTCGTGACATCATTGAATTCATCTAGCGTCACGGTCACGAGATTGCCGTCTCCATCGCACTCGACATCCACCGTGTCAAGCGTCGTAAGTTCATGCTTGGCATGCTGGGCGAACGATCTGAATGCGTTTATCTTGCGCAATTTGGGGAGTTCGGCCGTATCTGGATTCTTAAAATCATCTGGGGTCAGTTCTATGCTCTGGGGGTTGTCCTGAATGTATTTCTTCCAAAGATAGTAGGCGAACTCGTTATCCCAGTCGACGCCTCCCTTCATAGGGTCACCATCTTTTTTGAGGACGGAAGGGACTCCCTCGGCATCAAAGCGAATGACCGTGATATCGAAAGTCCCGCCACCCAAATCGTAGACAAGCACGGTCTGGTTTTTCGTCTTCTCGCCAAAGCCATATGAAAGGGCTGCCGCGATTGGCTCTTCTATCATGCCGACGACATTCAAGCCGGCATTCTCTCCCGCCTCACGTGTACGCTGACGTGCCGACTGCGAGAAATAGGCAGGGAATGTGATGACAACATCCATGCTACCCCCCTTTGCAATTCCCTGCACATTCTCGTTAAGCCCCGTGAGCTTCTTGAGAATCATCGAGGATACCGTCGTCGGATTGAGTTTGTTCCCGCGAAATGTCGGATAGTTCGGGAAGTCATTCTTTTCGCACAGCGCATCATCCGCAAGAAGCCGCTTGGCGAATGCAATCACTTGCCGCGCATTAGGCCCCTTAAGTTGGTTGAGGGCGGTCTCGCCGACGGCAAAGTTCTCGTCGTCCTTGACGAACACAACGGACGGCGTAATGTTGCGTCCCTCCGTGTTTGTCAACACTTCAACCCTGTCATGTTCCTCGTCATAATGAGCAATGCAGGAAAATGTCGTGCCGAGATCGATTCCGAATGTAGCCATTTCAATACCTCTTTTTCTGATTTGAATGATGAATTACTTGTAGTTTTGCCTTACACTTTGGGCTCTGCCTGTTGGGCGGATTTTGCCTTGAAGACAACGACTTCTGCCGCCTTTGCGACAACGCCATCTCGAATGACACCCATCTTCAGACATTCCGCAATGGTGCCAGGAATATCATCGTCTTTCATGATATCAGTCTCCGAGACAATCTGATGAAGGGCCTCATCAAACGCCTCGTTGCGTTCGGGCCAGATCGGCAATACGGCAAACGATCCAAGCGTCCGCAGGGCAATACGCACGGCATTGTCGACTCTCGTCAGTAGACTCTTCTCAAACGAGATCTGCCCGTCGCCAACACGGATATTCTCATGGCAAAAATCCGAAAGGGCCTTGAGCCGTTCATACATTTCAATGTGCTTCGTCAGAAGCAATGTCGATTTGTTGCGCCATTCGGTCATCAGGTCGTAAATGTTGCCGATCTTCTCAACGTCCGCCGCCATGTGAGACATCTTTTCGGATGCTGTGCGATGAACTTCAATCAAGGGCGACAACCGACTGTCCAGACATGCATCAACAATCTTCTTGACGTCCTCGCCTTGCAAGGCCGATGTCGGCGCATTCTCAGCCGTAACGACATCTGAACCTGCCGTTGGCGTCGATGCCTCCGACATATTCTCGCCTCCGTCAGCCAGTTCCTTGCATTCCGCGACAATTTCGCGTTCTTCTTTTGCCGTAACTGTCATTTTACGTCCTCCTGTGATTTCATCCGCTTCCCTGAAAGTTGACGAACGAATGTCGTCAGTCCGAGCTTGCAGATTGAAAAGCCAAAGCAGATGAGGAACCCAACGCGCAAAAAGGCCGTAAAGACGAGATAAACGAGACAGGGAATCCACCGTATGACAAATGGCCAGCTTGCAAACCGCACAAAGCCATATCCCGATGATGGCCTGACATCATCGCCCGGCGCCACATAGTCGCCGATGCCTTTGTTCAGCCAGATGTCCATCTGGAGGTCGGCATCTTCGACAACCGAATAATGCGCTTTCAAAAGCGCACGAAACGAACCTGGGCCACCGCGTTCCCGGATGTTCCTTATGACATGGCGCATTGAATAGGCACAGATCATGTACTTGATGCATCCCCAGACAATTCCCGTCACCAGAGCGATCAGTGCGCCCCAGACCGCTATGTACAAGAGCAACAGAACGATGGCGACTATGATCGCCAAAATGATAAACACGCCGAGCAGAAAACCTTCGGCCTTCTCTTCAACTTTACTCATTTCGTATACTCCTTGTCTTGATTCTTGTTTTGCGTTTGTTCCTTGTTCACTGACATTCGCTGCTTTTCGTTTTCCATTTCCTTTTTGGCCGCATCACGCTCCCGAACCGCCTTGTCTCGCTTGGCGACGATATCGGCGCGTTCCCGTTGAAGATCCTTCCCCTCATTGATATATCGGCCTTCTTGCTCATCATACCATTTCGTATTGTTCCGAAGCTGTTCGTCGTTCACCTCACCTTTTCGACGCTTCTCGGACATCGCCTCCTTCCCTTGGCCCATTTCGGCTCGTTTCTCGTCGTTGGCCTTGATCCGAGCATCGACATTTTTTAACTCTGCCTCTGCATGCTTCGCCTCCTTGTCTGCCGCTTCATATCGCTCTTTTGCAGTCGCGCGCTTCGCGTCGCGAACGATGTACGATTCTTCTTCCTTGTCTATTTTGCCTGGCATAACTTCTCCATTTCGTTAGCAAAACTGTCTACGCATAAAGGGTTCGTCTTCATAGTAGCGAATCTTTTCGCAGAGGAACGGGAACGTCCCCTGACAGAAATGAAAGATGATCGAATTGTCGGTGCGCAACACCTCAGAGGCCCTGACGAGTTCGCCCGCCATTTTATTGGTTGTTGTTCCACTTGTCACGTCAGCATGGAACCCTCTTGTCGAGAACTGCTCGTTCATCGAATAGCCATACTGGGTTCTCGGCCCGCAACGTTCGGAAATATACTTGGCCGTTTCCATGTCATTGCACCCAAAGAACTGTTGAATCTTGGCATTTGACAGGAAACTCGTGTAATCTTCGGGATAAATCCCCTTGAGCTGCGCCAGATCCTGCCAGAACATCCAAAGCGTCATCTTGTAGCCGGCCGCAAGAGACACCGCCTTCTGAATGGTGTCGAGATGTCCCAACTGGGCAATCTCGTCGAGGACAAACAAGACATTGGGGTATCTGTCAAGCTGTCTGTTGTCCGTGCTTCTCCTCATGACGGCATCCATTGACAAGGTAATGATCAGTCGAAGGAATCGCGCTTGCCGTTCAAGATGCTGTGGCGGAATGATCAAGTAAATCGATTGCTTTCCCATCGCTTCATTGAGCATCCTCGGATCAAACACCCTTTCGCATTCCGATTCACGCCCGTCAAGGGACATGGCCACGTCGTCATCCTCAAGGAACTCGGTCTGCATCAAGACGGTCGCCATGACATCTCGATTGTTGCGGTATCCTTCGATTTCACGGATTGCGTAGTATGCCACAACATTCTTCTGGCTCGTCCCGTCCGTGGCAATCGCCGACAGAATCTTATCGCGTAGCCTTTCGATGCGCACATTGTCGGCAACGATGCGACGAAGCTCTGAAATTCGAGGACAATCATCTGTGCTCTTCCACAGAAGTATGAGGATGAGATTCTTGATGATGGCTTGTGCTGCCGTATTGAAGAATGGATCTTTCTCGTCACGCTTCCTGACAATCATCGCTTCGGCAATCCTCGCGACTTCCGCATACAGCGCGGCGGCTTCGGCATCCTGTTTCGTGTCAAGGAGGTCAAACAGCTCCTTCACCCGGCGCAACAAGGCAACGCCATGTAATTTCCGCTTCATCTTCACGTGAAACGGATCAAAGCACCATCGAGTTTGCTTCATGTAAGATTCACGATAGCCAGCCGTCTTCGCGTAGTTCTCGCCTTTGGGATCAATCACAATGACCGACTCGCTGTAATTGAGCAGATTGGGAATGACAAGGCCGACACCTTTTCCGGATCTCGTAGGCGCAACAGTCATGATGTGTCCGTCACCCTTCACGTACAGATAACCACTGGACTTGTCGCTCTGATATCTCCGCCCTTCATAAAGAGCCTTATGCATCGGATGAGGCTTTCCCCACGTCACTGGAACAAACCGTCCGAGGACAAAACTGTCCGACCGAGGCGCGGCGGATATGCCAAACCCATACTCCCGAAGAAGCGTTTCGTTTGCCCATTAAGCATTACCATGTGGAGTTCCAGCCATTGCAATTACCTGATCTTTACCTGACGCAATTGATCTTCTCGGTCTAATTCGGCAGCCTGCTCCTGCTCAAACGCAACCTTCTGCAACAACTCTGAAAGCCGCCGATCAAGGAACTGCAGTTCCTCTGCGATAGCCTGGCCACGGCTTTTCTCGCCGCATTTCTCAGAATCAAGCAACAGCAACTGGTCGATAAGGACATCTCTGCGATGTCTCAATCGACTGATCTCATTTCCTTTAGTTGCCATGCCGCCATCCTCATCCGGTGGAGACAAACAAGCGGGCGTGCCTCCTTCACCCGTGTTCTCTGAGAAGGCCGTCCAAAGCCATTGAGGAAAACATGAGTGCAAGGAAACACGCCCGGCACAGCCATGTGCCTAGACGCATCCCCTCGCAGGACATGTCGTTCCTCTGAATTTTTGGACGTTTACTCAGAACGAACAAGTCCGCGTGGTTACGCGTTCTTCATTTTACTTTATCCTACGCGAGGGTGACGAGAGCCCCTTCGGGTTCGTCGCACTCTTTCGTAATTGGCGGCTATTATATCAAAATCGTGGATTCATTTACAAGAAGGCCGACAACGCAGCTTTCTTTCTTTCCACCATCGCCATGCGATTGCCATCACGAAACGGTTCGTGGTATAATGTGCCCAATTAGGGATCTTTGAGTCCGGAACCGTGCAGTCCCAACTCAAAGATCGAGCCATTTCCCGCAAAACCCAGACAAGCGAAACCCGTCAGTGTCATCAGGGACATTGTCGTTGACAGATGTACGAAACAATGATCACCGAAAACGAGAACCGCATCCACTACTGTCCGATCGGAGTGCCGCAGCGGCGCTTCGGGGCTTACGTGACAGGCGCAGGGCGAGAGGTCACAAATCCGGGCGAACCGTATCCGCATGACTACCACTCTTCGGACTACTACTTCACTTGGGAGAAGGGACGCAAGCTCGCGGACTGGGAGTACCAGATCCTCTACATCCGGTCGGGGCGCGGCGTAATCGAGTTCAGGCGAGGCAAGACGATACAGATCTCGGCCGGCACGCTCATCATGCTACACCCCGGCGAGTGGCACCGCTACCGCCCGGACGAGCAGACCGGCTGGGACGAGGCGTACATCGGCATCGGCGGCGACGTCTTCAGGAGAATAGTTGGCCCGCCCTTCTTCACCGCCAACCCGACGATCGTAAGCCTGCCGCCAAACGGCTGGTTCGACAATGCGCTCATGGAGCTCGTCGCGGAGATCCAGTCCGCCAGCGCCGAGCGGCCCTACACGCTCGCGCTCAAGGCCGCCACGCTCGTGGCGTCGGTCTTCGAGCGCATCCACACATACGACGCGGCGGACGCGCACAACGCGACCATACGGAAGGAGACGCTGCACATCGGCCACCACCTTGGCGAGTTCATCGACTTCCAGAAGCTTGCCGGCGACCTCGGAATCGGCTACTCGTTCTTCAGGAAACGATTCAAGAACTACACCGGGCTTGCGCCGCTCGAATACCAGAATGCGCTCCGCATCCGGAGAGCCGTACATCTGCTGACCAGTTCCGATGCGCCGATAGCGCAGATCGCCGAGGATCTTGGCTTCAACTCGCCCGCCTACTTCGCCCGCTTCTTCCGCAAGGCGACCGGACGCTCGCCATCTGCCGCCCGGCTGCGCCCAACCGCCTCAGAAAAGAACGGCCTTGTAGAGTAGATGGCAGTTGGTAGTTGGTAGATGGTAGGTTTGTCCCCACACGCCGACGTAAATTCCCACTACCCACTACCATCTACCAACTGCCATCTACCAACTACCAACTATCATCTACCAACTAAACCGCAAACGCCGATCATACGCGAGGCAATCCCGCGAATCCCTTCGCCAGATCGTCATCGGTGGGGATGTAGTCGCGCATCGTCCCATCGTTGTACTTGCCGTACGCGACCATGTCGAAGTAGCCGGTGCCGGTAAGGCCAAAGACTATCGTCTCCTTGCGGCCCGCCGCCTTGCAGCGCAACGCCTCGTCTATCGCCGTGCGGATCGCATGAGCGGATTCGGGGGCGGGGAGCGTCCCTTCAGTGCGCGCAAAGAACGTCGCGGCCTCAAACACCTTCGTCTGCTCCACGCTCGTCGCCTCCATGAGCTTCTGGTCGTAAAGCTCCGACAGCATCGAGCTCATGCCATGGTAGCGGAGGCCGCCTGCATGGCTGGCAGACGGTATGAAGCCGCTGCCGAGCGTGTACATCTTGGCGAGCGGGCACACCCGGCCGGTGTCGCAGAAGTCATATGCGTACCTGCCGCGAGTGAGGGATGGGCAGCTCGCCGGCTCGACGGCAATGATGCGGCAGTCCGCCTCGCCGCGCAGCTTCTCGCCCATGAACGGCGCGATAAGGCCCGAAAGGTTCGAGCCGCCGCCAGCACAGCCTATGATCACATCGGGCTTGACTCCAAGCTTCTTCAGCGCGGCCTGCGTCTCAAGACCGATTATCGACTGGTGGAGGCACACCTGGTTGAGTACGCTGCCAAGGAGATACCGCGCCTTGGGCAGTTTCTGCGAAGCCTCTACCGCCTCCGATATCGCACAGCCAAGCGAACCCGTGGTGCCCCCCACGTCGGTGGTCATAGACGGCGACGGCGTGACGTCCGCGCCATATGTGCGCATCACCTCGCGGCGGAACGGCTTCTGCTCATACGAGCATTTCACCATGTATACGTGGCACTTGAGCCCGAAAAACGCGCTCGCCATCGAGAGTGCGGTTCCCCACTGTCCGGCCCCGGTCTCGGTGGTCACGTCCGTGATCCCCTGCTCCTTCGCATAGTAGGCCTGGGCTATCGCGCTGTTGAGCTTGTGCGAGCCGGACGTGTTGTTGCCCTCGAACTTGTAGTATATCTTCGCCGGAGTGCCAAGGGCCTTCTCGAGGAATGTCGCGCGGACAAGCGGCGATGGCCGGTACATCTTGTAGAAATCGCGCACGGCCTGCGGAATTGGGATGTACGCCGTGGTGTCGTCAAGCTCCTGCCGTACGCATTCCCTGCAGAACACGTGCTCAAGCTCCTCTGCCGTCACCGGCTCGAGCGTTGCAGGGTTGAGGAGCGGCGCAGGCTTCTTCTTCATGTCCGCGCGCATGTTGTACCACGCCGTAGGCAGTTCCTCCTCCGCAAGATACGTCTTGTAGGGTTCGTTGTCCATTTGTATTCCTTTCGTTTACGTTTCGGTTAAATGCAAAAGGCGGACCGTCTTCCTTGACGATCCGCCTTCGGGTACTGGGCTTGGCTTCGCGTTTCGCAACTACACGGCAACCGGCCCGCGGACACAAGACCCGCGACGCCACCACCAGAAGAAGTTGAATGCACTGCGATCCACGACAATAGCCTCAAAAAAAAACGGTGCATATTATACAAGACGCCGCCACCATAGTCAACAGCCCTCAGCTGCGGCTATGCACGTAGACGATATCCGGAGGCGGCTCTGCGGCAAATTCCACCGGCCTTTGCGTGGACGGATGCAGGAACGACAGCATGACGGCATGGAGCAGAGGACGCGATGGACGCGGCGACACATTCACGTCCCGCGCCGCATCGCCATACAGCGGATCCCCGACGATCGGATGGCCGAGATGCGCGGCGTGTACGCGTATCTGGTGGGTGCGTCCAGTTTCTATGGAGAACTCCACCATGGCGAGCGCTCCATGGCGCGACAGCACCGTCCACCTGGTTACGGCAAGCCTGCCGTCCCGGTCGACAACCGCCATGCGCTTCGGATCGAACGGCTTGCGCCCTATCAGCGTACGCAACTCTCCGGTCGGCGGCTTCAAGGCCCCATGCGTCACTGCAATGTACGTCTTGCGCACGCATCCATGGCCCTCGAATTCCCGGCGCAGCGCGAGATACGCCCGCTTGTTCCGCGCGAACACCATCACGCCGCTCGTATCGCGGTCGAGACGGTGCACAACCCCGGGCCGCTCCTCGCTGCCTACGCCGGCAATCTCCGGATATCGCGGCAGGAGAAGGTCGCACATCGTGCCGGACTGGTATCCGGGAGCGCGGTGAACGACGATTCCGGCAGGCTTGTTCACGACGATCATGTCGTCATCGTCGTACAGCACCTCTATCTGGAAAGGGTGCGGACGCCCGGAGTCAGCCCTGCTATGCCGCATTCCTGTAGGCTTACTTTTCAAGGCTCTTGTGATAAAGCATGCAATGGCAGAACCCCTCGAATCCGGGATCCCTTATCTGGTCGCGGAATTCCTTGCACATGCACTTCGTGTCTTCGGTGCGCTGGAGACGGCACGGGCAATACCCACCCGTGCGTTTCAGCCCGTCCTGCACCGTCCGGACCACATCCTTGTCTGGATTCAGCGTTATCTTCACGGGGGATGCCCTCCTTTAGCACTAATACGCAAGCGCGGACTGGTCCAGACGGATCAGGATCGGATCAGCCCTCCAGTTCCGCGCCGAGCGTGGACATGAAGTCCTCAAGCCTCATCTGGCCCTTGTCGCCATCCGTGCGCGCCCGCACCGATATCATGCCGGCAGCCTCGTCCTTGCCGCCGACGATAACCATGTACGGCACCTTCATCATCGTGCCATTGCGGATCTTGGCCCCAAGCTTCTCCGCCGAGACATCCACTTCGCAGCGGTATCCTGCCGCCCTGAGCGCGGCCTGTATCCTCTTCGCGTAGTCGAGCTGCTTGTCGGTGATGGGCAACACGCGCACCTGCTCCGGCGCAAGCCAAAGCGGGAATGCGCCGGCGTAATGCTCGATGAGGATGCCGAAGAAGCGCTCGATGGAGCCGAGGAGTGCGCGATGCACCATGTACGGCTGGTGTTCCTTGCCGTCGGCCCCAACGTACGTGAGGTTGAAGCGCTCCGGGAGGTTGAAGTCGAACTGCACGGTCCCGAGCTGCCACGGCCGGCCGAGCGCATCCTTTATCTTCATGTCGATCTTCGGGCCGTAGAATGCGCCGCCGCCCTCATCGACCTCGTAGGACATCCCCTCCTGATCCAGCGCATCGCGGAGCGACTGCGTGGCCTGTTCCCAGCGCGCAGGATCGCCGACCGCCTTTGCCGGCTTCGTGGAGAGGTACGCCTGTATGTCGTGGAAGCCGAACTTGCCGAGCATCTTCTTCGCGAACTCGACCGTCGACTTGATTTCCTGCACGATCTGCTCGGGAGTGCAGAAGATGTGCGCATCGTCCTGCGTGAAGCCACGCACGCGGAAAAGGCCGTGGCGAACGCCGTCCTTCTCATACCTGTATACCGTGCCAAGCTCGGCATACCGCACCGGCAGGTCGCGGTATGACCGCTTCTTGAACTGGTAGCACTGGATGTGGAACGGGCAGTTCATCGGCTTTACGTAGTACTCCTGTATGTACGCATCGTTGCCGTCGCCCTCCTGCACCTTCATGCAGGGGAACATGCCGTCCTTGTAGAACGATAGGTGCCCCGAAGTCTCCCAGAGGCTCGACTTGCCGACATGCGGCGTATACACGATCTCGTATCCAGCCTCATAGTGGCGCTTGCGCCAGTAGTCCTCTATAGCCACGCGGATGCGCGCGCCACGCGGCAGCCAGTGCGCGAGACCCGGTCCGACCGCATCCGTGATCGTGAAAAGCTCGAGTTCCTTGCCGAGCACGCGGTGATCCCTGCGCTTCGCCTCCTCAAGCCTTGCGAGGCAGGCATCTATCTCCGCCTGATCCTTGCCGACGATCCCGTAGATGCGCTGCAGCATCTTGTTCTTCTCGTCCCCCCGGAAATAGCTTCCGGCCACCTTCATCAGCTTCACCGCACCGATCTGCGCCGAATGCTCCACGTGCGGACCGCGGCACATCTCCATATAGTCGCCGACCGTGTAGGTGGAGATCGCCTCTCCGGAAGCCTCGACGTCGGCAAGCCGCTCAAGCTTGTACCTCTGCCCTGCAAGCAGCCTCTTGGCCTCCTCCACGGAGACATCCCTCTGCACGAAAGGCTCGTCAAGCGCGATGAGCCTGGCAATCCCCTTCTCGATCTTCGGGAAATCCTCTGGCGAGAGCCTGTGCTCCAGATCAAAATCGTAGTAGAACCCATCTTCTGTCGCAGGCCCGATATCAACCTGCACATTGTCAAAAAGGTTCATGACCGCGCGCGCGGTCAGGTGTGCGGCTGAATGCCGCCGCATCTCGTCGGTAATGACCATCAATAT
>ERZ1026868.1276-NODE-1276-length-13307-cov-4.541654_pt1 | contig 13307 bp, 10 predicted proteins | sample MGYA00380164_ERZ1026868 | MGnify/ENA primary metagenome ERZ1026868 (study PRJEB33269, sample SAMEA4719800) | human gut metagenome | biome: human-associated habitat; feature: organic feature; material: feces | place: Cameroon | collected 2013-10 ... | reverse complement strand
CAAAGGTAAAGGAATGAATGATTATGGACAAGGCGGCATCGCGGATACGCTTACAAAAGAATAATATTATGCGATTCACTACTGTCCACGAAAATCATTTAACATTTGCTCCAACCTCTTGTAAATAAAGAAGTTCTCGGCTCGTTTCTTACTCGGAGGTTTTGAAACTGCTAACAAAGAATTTTATGGGACATCAGAGAATGCTGTAAAAATACAAATCTATGCAGCGATCATTGTTATAAGATGCTTATAAAAACATTTAAGTTCTTCTTTTGCTTGGTAATAATGCTGTGTTCGGCATGTTCAAGTACATAATCAACCCTCACACATCTAACTAAGCCCCATATACAAAAATACGCCGGTACTCATCAACGAGCTCCGGCGCATTTTTATGTTTAACTTAAAATGATTTCAAACAAATGAATACCTCACGGCATCCACGCGTTTCCGTTAAACAATCTATCAAATCTACCTTAAACCTAATAACTAAAAACCTAAATCTATTACTACTAACCTAAACAATCTATTAACCTTTTGACACTGCAAAGTTACACCTATTACGATTATATATCAAAGAAATTAAAATGTTTTTTCTGAAGAATGTGTGTTTATTGATATAAATCAATCATTTGTGTGCGAGCACATCATTTTTATGTAAGCAAAGCACACTTATTCGTGTTATATTGTTGGTTTCTCGAATCCTTTTCTTACCTTTGCTGAACAAAACAAACATTCTGTTAGAGTATGGCAATGAGGGTGTTGATAGTCAATACGAGTGAGCGTGAGGGTGGCGCGGCGGTTGCCGCCAACCGTTTGATGGACGCTCTGAACAATAATGGCGTAAAAGCCAAGATGCTCGTTAGGGACAAGGAAACCGACAATATCACTGTTGTAGGCTTGAAAGGCGGACTCCTCCAGCGTTTTCGTTTCTTGTGGGAACGTTGGTGCGTGTATTATCATCTGCATTTCAAGCGTGACCATCTTTTTGATCTTGACATGGCCAACACAGGCTTTGACATCACGAAGCTGCCTGAGTTTAAGGAGGCTGACGTGATTCACCTCGCTTGGATAAACCAAGGCTTTCTCTCTTTGAAAGACATAAGGAAAATCATCAACAGCGGCAAGGCTGTGGTATGGACCATGCATGACTTGTGGGCAGCGACGGGCATTTGCCATTTCACCTTTGGCTGTGAGGCGTATAAGGGACAGTGTCACAACTGTTTTTACCTTCCACGGGGAGGCAAGTCAGCCGATTTGTCCACTCGCGTGTTCAACAAGAAGAAAAAGGTTTACTACAATAGCGGAATTCATTTCGTGGCTTGCAGCAAGTGGCTTGGCAATAGCGCGCGGCAAAGCAGTCTGCTGACTGGCTTGCAGCTGTCCGTCATCCCCAATCCCATCGACACCCATGTGTTTTGCCCGAAAGACAAGCGCGTGGCTCGCCTGCATTCCACGCTCCCTGAAGACAAGCGTATAATTCTATTTGTTTCCCAAAGGGTTACCATGGAGCGCAAAGGCATGGCCTATTTCATCAAGGCCATCTCGCTCCTTGCTGAGCGTTATCCGGAGATGAAGGAAAACACGGTGATAGCCATACTTGGCGGTCGTGCCGATGAGGTCGTCTCCCAACTCGCGCTGCCTTCCTTCCCGTTGGGGTATGTCAAGAACGAGCGTCAGTTGGTGGATATATACAATTCTGCCGACGTGTTCGTCATACCGTCGCTTGACGAGAACTTGCCAAACACGATAATGGAGTCGATGGCTTGTGGCGTGCCTTCGGTTGGATTTAAGGTCGGTGGCATACCAGAGATGATAGACCATCAAAAGAACGGTTATGTGGCCAGCTACAAAGACGCTGATGACCTTGCCGCTGGCATTCATTGGGTTTTGGGCGAGGCCGACAAGGAGGAATTGAAGAGACAGTGCGTGCAAAAAGTGATGTCGTGCTATTCGCAACGCTCGGTGGCCATGAAGTATGTGGAGGTCTACAACCAAGCGCTTGCCTTTAAGAATTATAAATTGTAACAACTCGCGTTCACATGATTAAGTTTACGATAGTCACTTGTACGTATAATGCGGCTTCGGTGTTGCAACGAACTCTCAATAGCGTCTTGAGCCAAAAATATGCCGACATTGAGCATCTTATTCTTGATGGCTTGTCAAAAGACGAAACGGTGGAGATGGCCATGGACTACAAACTGCGTTCCGACAAGTCGGATAATGGCCATGATGTGACAGTGGTTTCTGAAAAGGACAAGGGACTTTACGATGCCATGAACAAGGGCATAAGGTTTGCCACTGGCGATTACGTTATTTTTCTGAACGCCGGCGATGTATTCCCTAATGCTGAGACATTGGAAACGGTAGTGGCCTCGATAGGCGATGGCGAGCAATTGCCCGGTGTGCTGTATGGAGACACCGACATCGTGGCCATGGACGGGCATTTTCTGCGTCATCGCAGGTTGAGCCCTCCAAAGAGACTCACATGGCGCTCTTTCCAATGGGGCATGCTGGTTTGTCATCAGGCGTTTTACGCGCGGACAGACCTTGCCAAGGAAACACCATATAATAATGTGGAATATCGTTTCTCCGCTGATGTTGACTGGTGCATACGCATAATGAAACTGTGCGCTAAGCGGCGTCTTGCCTTGAGAAACGTCAGCGAGGTGATTGTTAACTATCTTGACGGTGGCATGACAAACAAAAACCATAAAGCTTCGCTAAAGGAAAGATTCCGTGTCATGGCGAAACATTATGGTTTTGTGCATACGGCCCTTTTACATCTTTATTTCGTAATCAGGTCTTTCGTGAAAAAATAGCTTTTATGGCTTAATCTTCTTATCGTGTTCTTTTATGCAAGTGGTTATCGGATATTATACATATCTGATAATCATTCCCGTGCGCACTTTTTGGTTCTTGCTCCTGAAACCGTTCAGGTGCATGATTCTTTCGACGCTCACGCCGACCTTCTTGGCGATAGAGGCGAGGGTCTCTCCGCTTTGCACCTTATAATATACACGCTCCGGGGCGTTCATTGCCTCGCGCACATCCTCAGGCGTGTCGTCGTTGCTGCGTCCGAGCTTGCCATAAATCATGTCGTGGGTGTATCCGCCATTGCCAATTTTTCCACGTTCACGCGTAGCCACTTCCGATTCATTGTCATAGGTTCGCTTATTGAACGTGTAGTAGTCGCCTGTCACGTCTTGGTTGCGGAAATCAAAGAAAAGAGCCGGGTTCAAGGCTACTCCGCAGAGGCGAGTCTCGAAATGCAAGTGAGAGCCCGTGCTTCGGCCAGTATTGCCGCCGAGACCTATTGGCTCGCCCGCCCTCACGTTCTCATTCTCGGCCACGAGTTGTTTTGACAGGTGCCCATAGATGGTCTCAAGGCCGTTAGGATGCCTTATTACGATATATTTGCCATAGCCGCCAGCCTCGTAGCGCACTATTCTGACCTTTCCGCTGAACGCGGCGCGGATGGTGTCGCCAGTGTATACTTTAATGTCCAGTCCCTTGTGTTGGCGACCCCATCTTGAGCCGAAGTTGCTTGTCACCACCCGGCTTGGCGTTGGCATGCAGAAATGCCGGAGGTTGATGGTGAACGAGTCGGGGAGTTCGGTGGCACGGTGAGCGTACTTGTTGTCCCATTCGTCACCGTAGAGTTGTGCGGCGGGCGACTGGTAATTCTCGCGTTCTACCATGCTCTTTACTTCTATAGAGTCGAGTTTCTTGGCTCTTCGGTCTATTGGCGCTTGTCTTGCCAACAGGTCTTGCGCCATTGTGGTGCTGGCCGTGAAAACAAAAAACAATAATGCCCCAACTATTTTGATATTCTTTTTAAATGTCATTCAGTGTAATTTCTTTCAGGTTTGCAATGAGACGGTAAGATATGTTTCATTTGCACCCACAAAGATATAAAAAAGATGTCAAAATTGATTTGGCTCAAGTGCTTTTTATGGGTTGTTTAACAGAAATTGCGTGCAATCGTGATTGCATTAACATTAGTTAGGAAACGATTGGCACTCGTTAGCTTATGACACCCCAATTGACATTGGTGTTTCTCAGCTCCCTCAAATGTTGCCACAATAGGTCATATTTGGGGTTTGCGCAGTCGGGGTCGTCGTCAACAATTTTCTTTGCTTCGTTTCTCGCGAGCTGCACTATTTGTCCGTCGCGTGCGATATTGGCTATCTTCAAGTCGAAGGCCATGCCGCTTTGAGCGGTTCCTTCCAGGTCGCCCGGTCCACGGAGCTTCAAGTCGGCTTCGGCTATGCGGAACCCATCGTTGGTCTGGCACATGATGTCGATGCGTTTGCGTGTGTCTTGCGACAATTTGTAGCTTGTCACGAGTATGCAGAAGCTTTGTTTGGCTCCGCGTCCCACGCGTCCCCGGAGCTGGTGCAGTTGCGAGAGCCCGAACCGCTGCGCGTCCATTATCACCATTACCGAGGCGTTGGGCACGTTGACGCCGACTTCTATCACGGTGGTGGCCACGAGGATTTGCGTCTTTCCCTGCACGAATTTCTGCATCTCCGCCTCCTTGTCCTTTGGCTTCATTTGCCCGTGCACCTTGCTCATGGAGTATTGCGGGAAGATCTGCTTTAGCGCCTCGTAACCGTCCTCAAGGTTTTTCAAGTCCTTGTTCTTGCCTTCCTCAATTACGGGAAAGACAAAGTACACCTGCCTTCCCTCGTTTATTTGCTTGGCAATGCCGGCATAGAGGGAAGTCATTTGGTTGTTGTATTTGTGTATGGTGACTATGGGTTTCCTGCCTGGTGGCAACTCGTCGATGACGCTCACGTCGAGGTCGCCATAGAGTGTCATGGCAAGGGTGCGCGGGATGGGTGTTGCGGTCATAACCAAGATGTGGGGCGGTCGCTCGCTTTTCTTCCACAGTCTCGCTCTCTGCGCCACTCCGAACCTGTGTTGCTCGTCGATTACGGCAAGCCCGAGCCGCTTGAACACCACGTTGTCTTCTATGAGCGCATGCGTCCCCACTATTATATTGATGGATCCGTCGGCGAGGGCGTTGAGCACCTCGGTCCGTCTCTTTCCCTTCACGATGCCAGTGAGGAGTTCCACCCTGATGTCCATGCCTTGCAGAAACTCCGTTATTGTATTCAGGTGTTGCTCCGCCAATATCTCCGTTGGCGCCATCATGCAAGCCTGGAATCCGTTGCCTATGGCTATGAGCATTGCCATGAGCGCGACAAGGGTCTTTCCCGACCCCACGTCGCCTTGCAAGAGCCTGTTCATTTGGATGCCCGACCTCATGTCGTCGTGAATCTCGTGGACCACGCGTTTCTGCGCGTTGGTTAATTCAAACGGGAGGTTGTTCTTGTAAAAGACGTTGAGCGGCTCGCCGACGCGCGAGAACGCGAAGCCACGGTATTTATGGCGTTGCTCAGTGGCATAGCGCAAGATGTTGAGCTGCACGTAAAACAGCTCTTCGAATTTCAGCCGTTCTTGGGCTTGCTGCACGTCGCGCAACGATTGCGGGTAGTGTATCTTCCTTAGCGCGTCGTCCCTTGATATGAGATGCAGCCTCCTGATTTGGTCTTCGAGCAGCGTCTCGGCAATGGAGCCCTGCGGAATGCGCGCCACCAGCGCCTTGGTCATCTTCTCCATGGCCCTCGACGTGACGCCACGGTCTTTCATGGTTTGGGTGGTGATGTAGTAGGGTTGCATCCCCATTGTCGAGAGCTGCAGGTTGGAGGCTTTCTCCATGTCGGGGTGGGCAAACTGGTATCGCCCGTTGTAGGGCTGAGGCTTGCCGAAAACGATATATTCCGTTCCCGGCTTATAGGTGTCGTAGACCCAGTTCTTGCCGCCAAACCACACGAGGTCAACCACGTCTCTCCCGTCAGAGAAATGCGCCACGATGCGTTTCTTGCGTCCTTCGCCAAACTCCTCAAAGACCTGTATGGCGCCTTTTATTTGCACCAAGGGCATGTCGCCGCTAAGCTCGCGGATGGGGTAGACCCTTGACCGGTCTACATATTTATATGGGTAATACTCAATCAGGTCACCCCAAGTCTTGATGTTGAGCTGACTGACCAGTATCTCCTTGCGCTTCGGTCCCACGCCAGGGAGATACATGATGTCTTGATTGAAAATATTGTTCAATTGTCGGAATCGAGTAATGCCTTTGCCACTTTAAGGTCGAATGGCGTGGTAATCTTTATGTTTTCCTTGTTTCCGTCCACCGTGTTTATGCTCACGCCCAGGCTCTCCACCACCGAGGCGTCGTCGGTGAACGTCTTCCGGTCAGGCTGGTTGAAAGCTTGCTTTGCGAGGGCAATATCGAACACTTGAGGCGTCTGCACCGCCCTGTAGAGTGAGCGATCCACCGTGAAAGTCCTCGTGGTGCGCGAGTCGACGTGCCGCAAGGTGTCGGTGACAGGCACCACGGGCACGGCGGTGTACTCCTCCCGTGCCGTCTCGTAGCAATCGCTTATCACCTCGTTCGACACGAACGGCCTCACTCCGTCGTGAAAGCCCACCACGCCTTCCTCGTCGTCGGGGATGAGCGCGAGTCCATTCCTTGAGCTCTCAAAACGTGTGGCCCCACCGTCGGCCACGCGATGTGGGATGGTGAATCCGTGTCTCTCGCACAGCGTCTGCCATGTGGGTTGCTGGTCTTTTGGCAACACTACGATGATGCCGATGGCGTGGTCGTAGTCGTAGAAACGTTCTATCGTGTGCATCAGCACAGGCTTGCCGCCAATGGGCAGGAATTGCTTTGGCACGTCAGTGCCCATTCTCGTGCCTCGTCCACCGGCGACAATGATGATGTAGTCCATGCGTAATCCTTGTGTTTTTTGTCCTTGGCTTTAAGCCATGAGGTGCGCGTATTGCATCTTCCTTTTGAGATCTTCCACCGTGTCCTTTGGTATGAAATATCCCAGGATGTGGTAGGCGTAGGGCAGGGTGGCGGCAGGGCCTTCTCCCGTGGTCACGAGGCCGTCTTCCTCGAAGAGGTTGGCGGTGTATGTCGCGTTTGGCAAATACTTCTCGAATCCGGGCGAGCATGTGGCGCGTTTGCCGTCGAGCACGCCTATTGAGGCGAGCACCATCGGCGCGGCGCAAATGGCTGCTACACGCTTGCCAGCGTCGTATTGGGCTCTCAATGCCTTGCGCACGCCCTCGTGGGCGTTGAGGTTGGTAGAGCCAGGCATGCCTCCGGGAAGCATCAGCAGGTCGGCGTCGGTGAAATCGCCATCCTCAAACATCATGTCGGCCTTGATGGTAACGCCATGCGACGACTCCACGAACTCACTGCCGGTGACACTCACCGTCTTCACTTCCACGCCACCGCGACGCAGGATGTCCACAGGCGCCAACGCCTCTATCTCCTCGAAGCCGTTGGCCAAAAACTCATATACCTTTGCCATAATTCTTTTTGTTGTTATAGGGTATGCTTTACAAAGATGGCGCAAACCGAATGCAATGGAGCTTGCTCCAAATTGCTGAGGTGCCGCCTATCTTATACAAAGATACGAGAAAAAACCGAGGAAAGGCAGCCGTGGATGGCTTTTAACAAACATTCACCGACTTGTGGCCATTATTTTTCTTGATTTCTCAGCGTAAGGAGCATAAAATTAGTATCTTTGTTGCTCTGATAATATAAGTTATGCAAGACAAGAAATTGAGTTTCGCCATTTTCGGCAACGAGTACCAGGCTGGCAAGAGCGTGGGAATAGAGCATGTGCTGTCTTCCCTGTACGAGTGCGACGCTGAGATATACGTCGACCGCCCGTTCTACGAGTACCTCTCGCGCGAGCTGAATGTTGATGTCAAGGCTGCGGGCGTGTTCGATGGCTACAACTTTGACGTAGACTATGCCATATCCATTGGCGGCGACGGCACGTTTCTCAAGGCCGCCAACAGGGTGCTGGCCAAAGGCACGCCGGTCATCGGCGTAAACACAGGCCGCCTGGGGTTCCTTGCCGAGGTGTTGCCCACGGAGTTTAAGGAGGCGCTTGCCGAGATGTATGGCGAGACGTGCAAGATAGAGAAGCACACGGTCATCCAAGTGGATGTCAACCCATGCGGCACCGCTGAGTCGCTTCCCATAGAAGGCAGTCCTTACGCTCTCAACGACATTGCCATCCTGAAGCGTGACAGTGCTTCCATGATAACCATTCGCGCTTATGTCAACGACGATTTCCTCGTTACCTATCAAGCCGACGGTCTCATCATCTCCACGCCTACCGGTTCCACGGCCTACAGCCTTAGCAATGGCGGCCCGATAATCGTGCCCAACAGTGGCAGCATCTGCCTCACGCCCGTGGCGCCACACAGCCTGAACATACGTCCGATAGTGCTCAACGACACCACCGTCATACGCCTTGCCGTAGAGAGCCGTAGCCATAATTTCCTCATGGCCGTGGACGGAAGGTCAGAGAAGTTGTATGAGGGCACGGAACTGATAATAAGGAAGGCACCCTATGTCGTCAATGTCGTAAAACTGCGCTCTAAACGCTATTTCGCCTTGCTGAGGGAAAAACTCATGTGGGGAGCCGACCAGCGTGGATAATTGTTGAATGATGGCGGTCATGTCTGGATTCTTTCATAAGGCTTTCAAGTCGCGCGGTTCTAAATACAAGGCCGCTGACATCCTGCGTTGGCTTTGGCGTGCCTGGCGCGGCAATAGGTTGCAAGCGTGCCTTAACGCCGTGATAGGCTTGTCGTCGGTCGTGGTGTCGCTTGCCCAGGTCACGGCCGTGCGCCATGCCATCGACGTGGCGAGTGGTGCCGCGCGTGGAAACCTCTATTGGGCGGTGGCTGTCATGGGCTTGTTGATTCTTTGCGACTTCCTGCTCAACATCAGCAGCACGTGGGTGCAAAACCTTCTTGGCATCCGCGCCCAGAACCGCATGCAGCAACGCATGCTCGACCGCATTCTCCGCTCGCGCTGGCATGGCAAGGAGCACTTCCATTCTGGCGACGTGCTCAACCGCCTGGAGTTTGACGTCGCCAATGTCGTCGACTTCCTCACCCAGACCATGCCAAACACCATGTCGGTGTTTGCCATGTTTGTTGGCGCGTTCTGCTATCTCTTCGCCATGGACGCCGTGTTGGCTCTTATCACCGTGGCCATCTTGCCGGTGTTCATTGGGCTCAGCAAGGTGTATGTCAATCGTATGCGCAAACTGACAAAGGACGTTCGCGCCGAGGATTCTCGCGTGCAGAGCGCGCTCCAGGAGACTATTCAGCACCGCATGCTCATAAAGACCTTGGAGAGCGAGGCCACGATGGTGAATCGCCTTGAGCGGACGCAGGGCGTGTTGAGGCATAAGGTGGTGAAGCGCACGGTGTTCTCGGTCTTCAGCAATACTGTTTTGAACGTCGGCTTTGCCTTGGGTTACCTCGTGGCTTTCCTGTGGGCGGCCGTGCGCATGTCGGCAAACTCGTTGAGCTTCGGTGGCATGACGGCTTTCCTCCAGCTTGTCAACCGCATCCAAAGCCCGGCCCGAAGCCTTACGCGTCTTGTGCCGGCCTTCGTCTCCGTGTTCACGGCCGCGGAGCGGCTTATGGAGCTTGAGGAGAGTCCGCTCGACGAGCAGGGCGAGCCAGTGGCGTTGGAGTCGCCGTGCGGCATACGGCTGGAGCACGTGGGTTACGCTTACGAAGACGGGCAAGACGTGCTTCGCGACCTAAGTTTCGATTTCAAGCCCGGCACGTGTACGGCCGTTCTCGGTGAGACCGGTGCGGGAAAGACTACACTCATCCGCGTCATCCTCGGCCTTGTGGTGCCCAAGGCTGGAAAGGCGGAGATATACTCAAGCCGCGCGAGCCACGTGCACCTTTCCCCACTCACCCGTTGCAACCTTGCCTATGTGCCGCAAGGCAACACGTTGCTTAGCGGCACCGTGCGCGACAACCTGCGGTTGGGCAAGCTCTCGGCCACCGACGATGAGATGAAGGAGGCGTTGCGCCTGAGCTGTGCCGGTTTCCTGTTGGACAGTCCCGATGGCCTCGACACCGTTTGCGGAGAACAGGGCGGCGGGCTCTCCGAGGGTCAGGCGCAGCGCATAGCCATTGCCCGCGCCTTGCTTCGCGACCGCCCTGTATTGTTGCTCGACGAAGCCACATCGGCTCTTGACCCCGACACCGAGCGCCAGCTGCTGTCAAATATCCTCTCCGACAAGCGGCGCACCATAATCTTCATCACCCATCGCCTCGCCGTAAAGGATTATTGCGACCAAACGCTCACGATAGAAAAGATATGAGTTCGCGCCCCTCTATCATTTTCCCTTTCTCTTGCCAAGCCCGAATGTTATTCCGGCATTGAATCCCCATGATCCTACACTTCCCTCTGAAAAGCCATGAAAGTAGTTTAGGTTCACCTTAAAGGCCAACCACTTTAAAATAGGCACTTTAACGCCTATTTCCGGATTGTAGAAGAAACCTACGCCGGCAGCTTCATCGGCAATCGCAAACACACCGCCAATGCCAAGCTGCGCATACGGGCTGACGTATTTCGTGGGGTAGCTATATGATGCGTGCACTGAGAGCGGAAAAGCTAAACAGTCAGCATCATAAAACCACACGCCTGAGCCCACGCCAAAACCAAAGTTGCTTTTCGTGATATGAGTATAGTCTATTTTCGTGACGACCACTCCGTCGTCCTCGAAATACTTTCCGGCGGTGATGCTTATCTCGTTGCGTGGCTGCCAGACGCGTTGTCCGTATGAGGCGAGTACGGTCATAAGGAGCAATGCCATCAGTGTAAGCTGCTTTTTCATAATCGTGTGGTTTTATGTGGTTCTCGCCTCCAAAGTTATATAAAATAGCTGACATATAAAAGCATGGCATAGGAGAAATAGTAGAAATAGATATGTTGTGATGTGGGAAAAACATCGGACATTGGCGGAATTAAATATGTACTGTATTAATCCCGCCAACGGATAGAGAAAAATATGATGTTGTTCTATCTAACCACAGTCTTAGCCGATTTGTCCCCAATTTTCACGATGAATATTCCTTTGCCTGTCCTTACTGTCTGTTCGTGTCCATGATAAATCAATCTGCCAGTCATAGTATAGACTGATATGGTCTCTTGGTCTGTCAAACTCGGAACATAAATGCAGTCATTGATGACATTTATCCTTTCTGTTAGTTTCTTATCGACCAAGATGTTTTTTATGCCTGAGGGATCTGTAACGGTCAGAACCTTGTAGCTTTTTGTTGTTGGCCAATAATTGTGATTACCTGATTGGTAAGCCGAGATTACTACTTTCCCATAATGTTGGCAGTCTATATAAGTATTTGAGCCAATATAGGTTAAACCGCAAACCGTATCGTTGTCAAGCTTGTATGTGATTGGTAGGTTAGAAGAAGCTTGTGCTGTAAGTTCAACTTGACTGTACAATGAAACCTTGCTAAGGTCTTGCTCCCAGTTTAAAGTCTGATATGCTTTTTCTATGATGAGCGAACCATTGCTATATACAAAATTGTAATTATCTGCCATGCCACCAGAAACGACGATGGTATATGTTCCAACGTCTGACAATTTTGTAGCTTCTGTTGTCACAGTTGGTTTGGCTATCAGTACATTTTCGTTTTCTCCGTTCACAAAACCTTTATATATAATTGTAAACTTAGGGTTATCCTCATTGTAAGCACGTGTTTGGTTCTCTGTAGAGACATTCAACGAGCGCTTCTGCACTTGCAGTACTCCTGACGCATAAGTGATGGTATAGTTCTTGGCCTTGGCTCCACTGACATTGATAGGGTAGTTGCCAGCTTTACTGTCTATTGATGCAGAGGTGGAAAATTGTGGCTGACAAATAAGAATAGAAGAAGTCTCTCCATTCATGAAACCATCGTATGAGCACTTGAAATCAGGGTTGGGCTCATAATAAAGTCGGCTGATGTTGTTGGCCGTGATACGAAGAGGTGCTTTGCTCACGGTAAGTGTACCTATTCCGAGTGACACGGTGTAGTTACGAGCCTCACACTTGGAAATGTTAATGTCGTAAGTGCCAACAGGAGAACTTTCGTCTGCATTGCAGCCTAATACAGGCTTTGTAATCCATGTGGGGGTGGCCTCGTTGTTTTTCAATCCTGAAAACTCAAGGGTAAACTGAGGATTTCTGGCTCCATAGGTGCGCTCTTTGTCTGCAGCCTTCACTATCAACGGAGCCTTAATGACAGATAGTGCCCCAGGCTCTTGCGTGATGTTATAGTTGTTGTCTTTGGCTCCTTGCAACTCAATTGTGTATGTTCCCACTTCGCTTGACTTGTTAGCGGAGGTCACCACGACTCCGGGATTATCCAATACTCTTTTGTCCTCACCGTTAACGAAACCGCTGTATGTAACCGTGAATTGTGGGTTTTCATCACCATAGCTTCGTGTGGCATTTTGCACCTTGGCTGTCAGCGAAGCCTTGTTGATAGTATAGCTGTATGGTATTTTTGCGTCGAAACTCATGTCTTGGTTGGTAAAGGTAAACGTTAGGCTGTCTGTATATGCCCCAGCGTTGACATTCAGTCCCGTGATTCTTGCTTGGGTCACCAGAAATCCAGCAGGTGCTGCGTTAGTGTATGAAGGCTGTGGAGCCTCTCCTGTGTAAGCAAAACTGTTCTTGCTCCATTTAATGAGGTCTGCTGCTGAATATGCGTTAGCATTACTACCATGCTTACCCAAGTTGTCACCAAGGTAAATTATGCTTTGGAGCATGGAACAACCGCTAAACTCACAATTATTATAACTATAGCGATATGTCGAACCAGCAGGAATGACAATGTATTTAAGGCTGGTACAATCTTCGAAAGCATACCCCTCTATGTCTACTGGGTGTGTTCCCAAGTCTACCTTGATTAGGGATGAGCAACCTCTAAATGCACATTCGCCAATACTTTGTATGCTTTTCAAGCTTATTCTTTTCAGACCTGTACACCCGTAAAAGGAACCTGTGCAAACGTAACCTGATTTATATCCTTCTTCAATTTGACTAATATAGTCAGCTCGAAAGGTGGAAAGGGAACCGCAAGAATTAAAAGCCTTCTCAGATATTTTTGTTACCTTGAAAGTCGTTTCCTCTGTTGTGATGGTTTCAGGTATCACAACATCAACAGGTGTGCCAGTATAGCCAATGACATAAGCCTCAACGCCAGCTAATTGGTATTTTATGTTGTTGATGGTAACTTCTGTCACGGCGTACATCTGTACGGAAAAAAGCATGGCAAACAAAGCCATGGAACACTTGAGATAGAACTGCTTCATAATCTAATCGTTATATTGTTAACCTGTTGGCGGAATTAATTTAGTGCATACTTAATTCTGCCAATGGGCTTGTTGT
>ERZ1026868.1272-NODE-1272-length-13324-cov-6.447509_pt1 | contig 13324 bp, 5 predicted proteins | sample MGYA00380164_ERZ1026868 | MGnify/ENA primary metagenome ERZ1026868 (study PRJEB33269, sample SAMEA4719800) | human gut metagenome | biome: human-associated habitat; feature: organic feature; material: feces | place: Cameroon | collected 2013-10 ... | reverse complement strand
TACGGAGCTGTTATAGTTTCAAACGATCAGGTTATATCGACAGGCTATTCGGGTGCGCCGAGAGGCAGAAAGAATTGCTGTGATTTGAACAGATGTATTCGTGATGAGCTTAAAATTCCGAGAGGGGAAAGGTACGAGCTTTGCAGAAGCGTACACGCAGAGGCTAATGCGATCATCAGTGCTTCAAGGAATGAGATGCTCGGCGGCACGCTTTATCTTGTCGGCCTTGAAAGTAATGATGTTGACTACGTCGAGAACGCAAACAGCTGTTCAATGTGCAAGAGAATGATTATAAATTCGGGCATTGAGCATATTGTTATCAGAGATACAAAGGACGATTATAGAATAGTCCACGTTAAAAAGTGGATTGACGACGACGATTCGCTTTCAGGCGTGTTCGGATATTAAGATATTAAATTAGCTATTCATCCCACTCAGTAGGGCAGGGTTTGTTCTCTGTCCGAACAAACCAACTAAAACAAAACAATTATCGGCTGTTATCAATTTGAAAAGCAGATGAAACTTAAGGCTCCCTCTGACGAGGGAGCTGTCATTTTTCGCAGAAAAATGACTGAGGGAGAGAAAGCAATAGCAATCAAGCTTTAATGATTTTTATCGAATTTGAAAATCTAAACGACCGTAGGGACAGGGCTCGCCCCTGTCCGAACAAACCAACGAAAACAAAACAATTATCGGCTGTTATCAATTTGAAAAGCAGACGAAACTTAAGGCTCCCTCTGACGAGGGAGCTGTCGTTTTTCGCAGAAAAATGACTGAGGGAGAGAAAGCAATAGCAATCAAACTTTAATGATTTTATCGAATTTGAAAATCCCTGCGATTTATGCGTGAATTTTAACATCATTTCGACCGTAAAACGTTGTTTTTTTCCCTTAATATACACGTTACTCAACGTGCAATGGGTATTTTCAATAAATTATCGCACATACGTTTGTTGAATATGCCTAATTATATTTGCTACCTTGAAAAAAATTTTTGTATATGGTATAATTTTCTTAAAATTTTGCGTAAAAAACGCACAAAAGGATGGGTAAGATGAGCAAAAATTCTCAATCTCCCGAGGGAACTATCAAGCATAACACCTATACCGGTAAGGAATTGACCGGTTACTTGGTAGGTCTTGCGGGACAAAACATTATTTACAACATTATTTCCGGCGGACTTCAGTACTACTGGCAGTCAATTATTTTCTTGCCGGCAATGGCTATTTCGACAATATTCTTTATTGCCCGTATATGGGACGCAATCAATGACCCGATGATGGGCTCGATTGTTGACCATACAAGAACCAAATGGGGTAAATGTAAGCCGTACCTTATGTTTGTTCCGGTTCCGATCGGTATTATTACAATCCTTACATTCTGTAACGGAACATATACCGACTACACCTCAACCACGGCGCACGTTTTGATTGTCGCTTGGGCAGCAATTTCCTATATCCTCTGGGGTATGAGCTACACAGTCGGCGATATTCCGATTTGGGGCGTAACCTCTCTTATGACTGACGACGAAAACGACAGAGCGAAGGCTCTTTCTCTTGCACGTATCGTAGCAAATGTCGGCGCTATCGGTATGCTTATTACCTTTGCAGGTAAGGCTCTTTCGCCGATGTTCCAGAAGCAGGGTCTTGACATTCTTCATGCTGATAAGAAATCCTATCTTATAATCGCTGTTATCCTTACCGTGCTTGCGACTGTTCTCTTCCAGTTTGCGGGACTTTCCGTTAAAGAGAAGGTTAAGCAGTCCGACGAAACACATACAATGAAGGAAAACTTCAAGACTATGTTCTCCAATGACCCGTTCAGAAGACTTCTTATTTCGGGTATTTTGAGAAGCCCCATTCAGCTTCTTTCAATCGTTGGCTTGACGCTTGTTATGTACTATTTCTTCGACAACAACCTTGCTAACCTTATGGTTGACGGCAAGCTTCAAATCGAAAAAATCATTCAGCTTCTTGTTATGGGCTTGGGACTTCTCGGCGGTATGATTATCGGTACAGCTGCTACTCCCAAGATGGCAAACAAGTTCGGCAAAAAGCAGCTTTACAATTTCTACTCAATCGCAGGCGCAGTTCCGTTTGCTTTGATTTTCGGCGTTTACAAGCTTGCTGACGGCAACCTTATGAAGAGCATGGGCTACGTTGTCCTTATGGCTGTTATGATGTTCGCTGCATCTTGGGCTATGGGCTCAATCAACATTCTTCAGTCGATTATGATTGCTGACTGCGTTGACTATGAGGAGTACACAAACGGTATCCGTACCGACGGCGTATTCTTCTCGGGTCAGTCGTTCATCACAAAGCTTTCAATGGGCGTTTCCTCGCTCATTTCGGGCTTCATTTATTCGGCTGTTAAATACAGTGCGGAAAACATTGCACAGCTCAACATTGACTTGGCTGACGGTAAATACCGTTTCTTCGAAGCAGCTGACGGTAAATATGCTATGGCGATGTTCCTTCTTATTTCTATTCCGCCTGCAATCGGTATGCTTCTTTCAGCTATTCCCACAATTAAGTATCCGCTTACAGACACTGAGCACACAAGAATTCTTAACGAGCTTATCGTAAGAAGAGAGAACAAAGATAAATAATCAAACAAAATTAACCCCGTTGTTGGCTGAGTGTTCATAAGGAAGTATTGGTTTCTCGCATAAAAATCCCTTATGCTTTTGCCAAAAAGCCTCGCAAGGCGACAGCCTTGCTTCATTTCTCGGCTTCGGCATAAAAGAATTTTTATAGCTACGAAACTGCAACGCACTTCAAAATAATATATTTTTGATACAAGAAAAGGCAACCCCCACAGATAATGCTAACGCATATCTGCGGGGGTTAACGAATTATTGCGTAAAAAGATGTTGTTTTGAAGCAAAACTGCCTTATGAATACTCAGCCTTTGCAACGGGGTTGATATTTTATATTGGATATATAATATAAATGTAAGTATAAAAAATGACAAAATAAAAGAGTTCGAACACAAGGTGTACGAACTCAGTTGGTGCCGGTGGCCGGGGTCGAACCGGCACGGTATCGCTACCACTGGATTTTGAGTCCAGCACGTCTGCCAATTCCATCACACCGGCAAGTGCATTGCATTTTGGCAACAAAAGTATTATACACAAAATTTGAAATTTGTCAACCTCTCAAGGCACATTCCGTCACAAATTTTTATATTATTTTAAGCAATGCAGTTCATTTTCACATTTTCCCGTCTTTTCAAAGGATAAAATGTTTTCGATTGTTGTTTTTGCAATGTTGTTAAGCGCCTCCGTCGTGAGATATGCTTGGTGTGAGGTTACAAGCACATTCGGCATTGTGATAAGCCGTGCGAGTGTGTCGTCCTCAACGATATGACCCGAATAATCCTCAAAGAATATATCCGACTCCTCCTCATATACATCAAGGCAGGCACCACCGATTTTTCTTTCCTTGATTGCTTTCAAAAGAGCCTTAGACTCTATAAGCGGTCCACGTGAGGTATTGATGATAATCGCCGTTCTTTTCAGCTTTCCAATGCTGTTCTTATCGAGCATATGATAGGTTTCCTCTGTCAGCGGACAATGGAACGAAATTATATCGCTTTTTTCGTACAGCTCGTCAATGCTTACATAGTCAATATCGGAGCCTTCAATCGGATATTTATCGTATGCGATAACGTTCATTGAAAAGCCCTTGCATATATCGATAAAAGCCCTGCCGATTTTGCCTGTGCCGATTACACCGGCAGTTTTTCCGTGTAAATCAAAGCCAACAAGTCCGTTGAGCGAAAAGTTGAAATCCTTAGTTCTGAGATATGCCTTGTGAGTTCTTCGCACCGAGGTTAAAAGCATAGCCATAGCGTGTTCCGCAACGGCGTAAGGGGAGTATGACGGAACATTAAAAACCGCAATTTTCCCCTCCGTGTATTTCAAATCCACATTGTTATATCCCGAGCAGCGCAGAGCAATAAATCGCACCTTGTATTCGCACAGCCTTTCAATTACGCTTTTGTCGATTGTGTCATTCACAAACACGCATATCCCGTCAAATCCGCACGCAAGCGGAGCTGTGTCGTAATTAAGCTTGGAGTCAAAGAACTTTATATTGATATTTTTATCCTTTGAAAACCGTTCAAACGGCGGCTTATCGTAGCTTTTTGTGTCAAAAAATGCTAAATTCATATAATCACCCGTCTTATTTTTTGTGCTTACAAACAATTTATTCAAAATTTACAAATTCGAAATATTTTTTTGTTGATTGAAATTTTATGACGTGTTAAAATTAAATGAATATGTAAAATCGGATGGAGGTCTGTTTGCATGGTGAAAAAAACTGTAAATAAGGTGCAAAGCGTATTTTTAAGTGCTTTGCTGATAATCCTGACGCTCGTACCCGGAATGAGCGTGTTTGCCATCGGCGAGTCGATTACAATAACCGACGAAAGCGGCAATGAAATAGCCTCAAGAATTGAGGTGCAGGAGTATCATACCGTTCAGCTCGGCTATAAGCTTTCGGATAATATTCCCGAGGGCTCAACGGTTGTGTGGGAGAGTAATCTTCCGTTGCTTGCCGACGTTGACGAGACGGGCAAGGTAACAGGATATGACTACTCAAAGGCAGCTATAATTCAGCTGTGGCTTGATGAGCAGGTTCGTCCGTTACCGTTAATAGGCGAGTCCCTTGCAAAGTCCATTGAAAAGGCAATTAAGGACAGCGGAATGGACCCCGAAACTATGAATACAGACGTCCTTGTCGGCATTGTAAGAGCTCTTGCAGGCGATAAAATCGCAGACAGCCTTAAAAACTATCTTGACAATATGAATGTCGAGGTAACCGCAACCGTTTACAATGCAGAGGGCAAGAAGCTTTGCCAGGATAAGATTGAAGTTCTTGTAACTCAAAACTTGTTAGGTTCACTTGCACCGACAGGCGTACACATCACTAACAGAAAAAAAGTACCGTTAAAGGTGGCTGTCGGCGCAACCGTTCAGCTCTACGGCGCAGTCAGCCCCGTAAGACTTAAGCAGGGCGTTAAATGGAGCATCGATAACGGCTTATCCTTAGGTGCTTCTAAGGTTGCAACCGTTTCCGACACGGGACTTGTTACGTTTATCGGAACAGGTAAGGCAACAGTTAAAGTGCAGCCCTCAAGCGCACTTTATGCCGCTTTCAGCGATAAAATTACATTCGAGGTTGTTGACCCCGCAGAGCTCCCCGTCAAAAGCTTCGAAATCGCAGGAGCAACAAGCGTTTCCGAGGGCGATACAACGCAGCTTGTCGTTGCAAACGTTGACCCTGCCGGAGCGTACACGGGAGACGTGGTTTGGTCAAGTGCAGACCCGACTGTTGCCGTGGTTGACAGCAACGGTATTGTTATGGGACTTGACGGCGGAACTATAAGCAAGAGCGTTGACATTACCGCTACTATCGGCGAAGCTTCAACTACTGTCAGCGTAACCGTTAAGCGTGCTGGCGTTACAGGCTCTCTTTCGGGAATTGAAATCTCGGGAGACACCGTAATTCCCAACGATAAGCCGGCACAGTATACCTCAACCGTTTTCCCGTCAAGGCTTAATAACAATAAATCGGTTGTCAGAGAGTGGGGACTTTTGGATGCCGCTACAAATAAAACTGTATGGGCGACAGCAAGTGCTCCTGCTGAAATTTCAACCGCAACCCTTGATAATAACGGACTTTTAACTCCTAAATCAAGCGGTGTTATAACCGTTGTCGCAAAGGCAACCTTCAACGGTGCGTCCGTTGAGACATCCATAAACGTCCTTTCCGGTAAGGCTGTAACCGATTTTCAGATAACAGGTAAATCAAGCGTAACTGAAAATTCAACAATTCAGCTCAGTATCGCAAACGTTTTGCCCGAGGATCATGACGAAGCATTGCTTTCAACGGTAGAATGGTCATCAGCTGACCCGTCTGTCGCTTCGGTTGATGAAAACGGCGTTGTTAAGGGTCTTGACGCAGGCGGATACGGACCTGCAAATTCCGCAAAAACAACAATTTACGCAACTATCAGCGGTGTAACAAGGTCATTTGAGATTACCGTTAAGGGTGCGCTTATAAACTATGTAACATCCGCAAGAATTGAGGGAAATGACTATGTAATTAAGGATTTTCCCGTTAAGTATGAGGGCCATTTCTCACCGAAAAGACTTGATATTACTAAGGTGCTTTGGGGCTTGCCCACAGATGAGGGTGCTGCTCCGTGGAGTGCTTCAAACACTCTTAACAGCTCAGGCAATATGGAAAATGCCGTTGCGAGTGTAAGCAGTGACGGTCTTGTTACGGGTAAGACGGCAGGCGAGACAACGCTTCATCTTTTCGGAAGAAGAAACTTTACCTCACACAATGAAGCGACAAAGAAAATTACAGTCGTTGAGGTTGAGCCTAAGAGCATTACCGTAACCGCACCCACAAAGACAGAATATATTGAGGGAGAGTCGGAGCTTGACCTTACAAACCTTAAAGTAGAGCTAACCTATGACAGAGCAGACCTTGAAAAGTACTACGGTGAGGATTTGGCTACTGTTTCCGATGACCAACTTCGTGTTGAGGTTTCCGATTATACCGTAAGTGAGATAAATCAAAAAATTCTCGACGACGAGCAGTACATAGTTGTATCCGTAGTCAGAGCAGGTAAGACTTACAGGGGCGTATTTTCAATCACGCTCAAATCAAAGGAGCTTACCGATATTGAAATTACAAATCCGCAGTATAAATATATTGAGGGCGTAACCGAACTTGACCTTTCAGGCTTGACGGTTAAGGCAAATTATGCTAATGCAGAGTCTGAATTTGTAACGGATTATACGGTTGATACCTCCGCATTTAATCCCAAGCTTTTCAATGAGGAGCAGCAGATTACCGTTACATATACCCACGCAGGCAGAAGCGCTTCAAAAACCTTCCCCGTTATTGTTTACGGCGTACCTGTTTTGAGCGTCGATAACGGCGGATATGACGGAAATTGGACGGCGGACAGGGTAGTTTTCAATTTTGACTCAACAAACAAGCTTAACGGAGTAAAATACTATTTCAAGAGGGAGAACGCAACCGACTGGACGGTTCTTTACTCGAATTACTATGTTGTAAACACTAACGGCGACGACGTTTACTACTTCAAGGCTGTGAACAGTGAGGGCGTAGAAAGCGAAATTTCGCAGGGTTACAGAGTTAAATTTGATGATGTAAAGCCTAAATTTATCCTTGAACAGTCTGTAACGACTTTGACAAATCAGTCATATACAGTAAATATTAAAAATATTACGGTGGGCGAATCCGGCATTAAATCTATTACGCTCAACGGCGAGGATATAACGGGACAGACTGAATTTACGGTGCCCGAAAACGGAGCATATACCGTTGAGATAACGGCGAATAACGGTCTTTCCAATACGCAGACACTTAATGTTAATAACATTGATAAGTCTGCACCCGTTGTAAACGCAATCACTCTTGAACACAAGGAAAAGGGCGGAATTGCAAGACTTCTCAACGCCTTGACCTTCGGGAAATTCTTTAATGAGCAGGTCGAGATTACAATTTCGAGCGAGGATATAGGTGTTGCCGGAATTGACAGGGTAGAGTACAGACTTCTCGACGAAAACGGCGAGCCGATAAGCGATAAATGGAGTGTATATTCCGAAAGCGGCAAGCCTGTTGTTGACCCCAATTTCAAGGGCTATGTTCAGGCAAGAGCCTTTGATAAGGCGGGCAATGTTTCGGATTATTACCGTTCGGACGGCTTCGTTATTGACGCCGACGTACCGACCGACGTTACTGTTTCGGCTTCCTTTAACGGCGAAGCTTATACCGACGGCAAATGGGTATCGGACAGCGTTGAAATTACGCTTAATTCCTCGGCTTATTCGGGAATTTACGAATACCTTTACAGAGTTGACGGCGGAGAATGGGTATCCTCAAAGGACGGAAAGCTTACAGCTTCGGAGCAGGGAATACACACCTACGAATTCAAGGCTGTTTCAAATTCCGACCTTGAAAGCAAGATTACGACATTTACCGTAAAAATCGACAGACAGGTGCCGATAATCCGTGTTGATTTCAAGGGTACTTTCGGAAGATGGACGAGCGACGAGGTTATATTTGACCTCTCAACGCTTTATGAGTCTATTTCGGGAATTACTTATTATTACACCGACGGAAGCGGCGAATGGACGGAAATTACCACGGGCGAGATTATATCGCTTCGTGAAAATACAAATGCAAATTACTCCTTTATGGCGGTAAACGGTGCAGGAACGCAAAGTCCTCCGTCAGACGCATATTATGTTATGATTGATACCGTAACGCCTGAAATTGAGCTTGTTAAGGGCGAAACGACCTCTCCGAATTCTCCGATTACAGTAAGCGTAAACGCTAATACGGGTGCTTCGGGAATTAAGAAAATAACCGTAAACGGCACTGATATTACGAACGAAAAGGCGTTTACCGTAACCGAAAACGGAACATACAGAGTAATGGTTTTCGCTCAAAACGGACTTTTCAGCGAAAAGGAAATTACAATTACCGATTTTGACTCCTCAGCTCCTAAGATTGAGAATGTGAGCGTTAAACAGCAGGACGGAAATTCTGTTGTAAGACCGATAAGCTCAACCGAGTTTGCGGTATTTATGAACAACACCGCAGAAATAACGGTCAATGCTTCGGATGCTGAAACGGGCATTGCAAGCATCAGTTACAGACTTGTAAATTCCGACGGTACTGTCAAGAGCGATTGGACGGCTTATGACGAAAATGCAAAGCCTGTAATCGACACGGCGTTTAAGGGAACGGTCGAGGTAAAGGCTACCGATAACGCAGGAAACGTCAGCGAGATTTATAAATCAAGCACCTTTACCGTTGATACCGTAAAGCCCGAAAAGGTTGTTGCAGCCGCTGTTTCGGGAGAGGAAGCATATAACGGCGGATACACAAATAAGCCTGTTAAAATCAGCCTTTCTTCAAATGCTTTCTCGGGCATTTACAGCTATGAATACAGAATTGACAACGGTGAGTGGGCAATTCTCAAATCAAATACGGTAACTGCTCTTGAGGGTGTTCATACCTACGAGTTTAAGGCGGTTTCGTATTCGGGACTTGAAAGCGAAACGACCTCACTCACTGTTAAAATCGATACCGCAAAGCCGATACTTTCCGTTGCGGTAAGCGGTAAGCTTAATCCCACCGTGAACAAAAATGTTACCTTTATGCTCGGTGCGACAAATTCCGATTCGGGCGTAACATATTACTACAACGACGGTACGGGCTTTAAGGCACTTGACGGCAATATTCTTACCGTTGAGCTTACAAGCGCAAAAACATACACCTTTAAGGCTGTGAACGGCGCAGGAAACGAAAGCGATATTTCCGACGAGTACGTTATAACAGTTGACAAAACCGACCTTTCAAACACCATTGAAAAAGCTAATTCGCTCGATATGGCAGACGTTACCGACATTACCTCGGCTGACCTTACAAAAGCCATTACAAGCGGTAATTCGGTGCTTGAAAACAGCGGTGCTACCGTAACGGAGATTTTCGATGCGATATTAGAGCTTGAAAATGCGATGGATAAGCTTGAATACAACAAGCTCCTTGTCAATGATAACGCTTCGCTTCTTGTTGACAGAAACACCAACACCCAATATACCTATATGGTAGGATTAAATCCGACATCAAATACCGTTTCTGAGGTTGAAGCACAGCTTCGCAACAAAAACGTGCAGATTGAAATAACAAGGGACGGCAAAAAGCTTTCCGAGACCGATAAGGTCGGAACGGGATGCGTTATCAAGTGCATATCCGCAATAGATCCGAGCATTGTTTATGAGGTCGCAACGGTTATCCTTTACGGCGACGTAAACGGCGACGGACTTGTTGACGAAACGGATATGAATTTGATTTTCGAGGATGCGTTTGACAACACCGAAAATATCAAATCAGACAGCATTTATTATATTGCCGCAGATGTTTCAAAGGATGGCGTGCTCGATCTGTTTGACTACTTCTATCTTGACGGTATCGCTTCGGGCAACAGAGAATTTGACCAAACTCAAACGCTCTATAAATAAATAAGTAAAAGCAATAAAAAAGCTCTGCGAAAGCAGAGCTTTTTGCTGTATATTATACTTAAATTTACGCTTTAATCATAGCGGAAAATTCATCCTCCGAGATTATCTTAACGCCGAGATCCTGCGCCTTTTGCAGTTTGCTTCCTGCGGCTTCTCCGGCCAAAACGAAATCCGTCTTTTTAGAAACGGAGGACGAGGTCTTTCCGCCGTAGGTCTCAATAATTTCAGAAGCCTGCGTTCTTGTGAACTGACTTAAAGTGCCTGTCAAAACAAAGGTTTTACCCTCAAATCTGTTGTCAATTACCTTCTTTTCGCTTCTCATATTCAAGCCTGCCGCTTTCAAATCGTCTATAAGCTCAATCGCCTGCGGATGCGAGAAGAAATCGACAACCGATTCCGCCATTATTTCGCCGTAGCCGTCAATTGAAAGAATATCGTCCTTGCTTGCGGAAATGATGCCGTCCATATCCTGAAAACGGTCAGCGAGGAGCTTCGCCGCCTTTTGCCCGATATGACGGATACCGAGTGCAAAAATAAGCTTGCCCAAATCATTTTCCTTTGATTTTTCAACCGCTTTTTTGAGATTGTCGGCGCTTTTCTTTCCGAGACGTTCAAATTCCGCAACCCTGTCAAAATCAAGCTTGTAAATATCTGCGGCGGTTTTGAGCATACCCTCGTTTACAAGCAATTCAAGGTTGGCGTCGCCGAGTCCCTCGATATCCATAGCGTCCCTTGAGCAGAAGTGAATTAACATTCTCAAAAGCTGAGCAGGGCAGTCGGGATTGTTACAGCGAATTGCCGCTTCGCCCGCTTCTCTTGTAACCTTCTCTCCGCACGACGGACAGACGTCTGGCATTTTGTACGGCTCGGAGCTCTCTGCGTGTTTGCTGACCTCCAAAACCTCGGGGATAATATCGCCTGCTTTTCTGATAATTACCGTGTCGCCTATGCGTATGCCCTTTTCCTTGATGAAATCCTCATTGTGAAGCGTTGCACGGCTTATGGTTGAGCCTGCAACCAAAACGGGCTCAAAAACCGCAGTAGGAGTTAAAACGCCTGTTCTTCCGACATTTATTTCAATATCGATAAGCTTCGTTTGCTTTTCTTCGGGCGGATACTTCCACGCAAGCGCCCACTTGGGACATTTTGCGGTGCTGCCTAATTTCTCTCTTTGGTCGAAACGGTTTACCTTTATAACTGCGCCGTCAATATCAAAGGGGAGAGTGCCTCTTATCGAGCCTATCCTGTCAAGCTCCTTTATAACGTCGTCGATATTGTCAAATTCATTGTAAAACGGAATTGTCTTAAATCCGAGACTCTTAATATAATCAAGCGACTGCTTGTGGGTTTGCAGGTCTTTTCCGTCAATTTGCTGAATGTTAAAGACAAAAATGTCAAGCCCTCTCTGTGAGGTTATTTTCGGGTCCTTTTGACGTAGGCTTCCTGCGGCGGCATTTCTCGGATTCTTAAACGGCTTTTCCTCGTTTAACTCCTGCTTTTTGACGATTTCAAAGAACTTTTCTTTGGGCATATAAACCTCGCCACGCACCTCGATAAACGGAAGCTTTTCCTTTAACGACAGCGGAATTGAACGAACTGTTTTAAGGTTTGCCGTAATATCCTCGCCCGTAACTCCGTCGCCTCGTGTAGAGCCTCTTGAAATAACGCCGTTTGAGTATTCGAGCGATACCGAAAGTCCGTCGATTTTCGGCTCAACAACATACGTTGCGTCGGGACAGACCTCTTTTACCTTTCTGTCAAAATCGAGTACCTCGCTCTTATCAAAAGCGTCCTGTAAGCTCTCCATTTTCACAATATGCGTAACGCTCGAGAACATATTTTTATCAGCCGTACCGCCGACTCTGTGTGTAGGGGAATCCGCCGTCAAAAGCTCGGGATATTCCTCCTCAATGGACTTTAACTCACGCATAAGCATATCGTACTCATAGTCCTCAATATCGTTCTCGTTTTCAACGTAATATCTGTATATGTGATGGTTAAGCTCTTTTCTTAACTGTTCGGCTCTTGCCTTTTTAACTTCGTAATCGTTCATAGTCTGCCTCCGTTCTTTTATATATTATACACCATATTAAGTCATTTTTACAACGGCGAATATCATACAATTTAGCATAAAGCTCGGAGGTGTGATATGAAAAAGATAACAGGCTTAATTTTAACGGTTGTTTTGATGCTTTCCGTGATAAGCGTCAACGCATATGCAAAGGAACTGCCCGAAATGAAGGTCGAGATAAACGCAAAATCGGCAGTCTTAATGGAAGCGTCAACAGGCGAAATTTTAATGAGCAAGAACGCTCACGAAAAGGTTTATCCCGCATCTGTTACAAAGATAATGTCCCTGCTTCTTGTAACCGAGGCGATAGATCAGGGGAAAATTGCCCTGACCGATATTGTAACGGCGTCGGCGGAGGCGTCTAAAATGGGCGGCTCGCAAATATGGCTAAAGCAGGGCGAACAGATGACTGTTGACGATTTGCTGAAGGCGACGGCAATCGCAAGTGCCAATGACGCTTGCTTTGCACTCGGGGAATATGTGGCAGGAAGCGACACGGCATTTGTGAAAATGATGAATGACAGGGCGAAGGAGCTCGGGATGAACGATACGATTTTTGAAAACTGCTCGGGACTTGACGATACTGTTCAAAATCATATAACAAGCGCATACGATGTTGCGGTTATGTCAAGGGAATTGTTAAAGCATGAGAGAATACGAAATTACACTACCGTTTGGATGGATACCTTGAGAGGCGGAGAAACTCAGCTTGTCAATACAAATAAGCTCATAAGATTTTACAAGGGCGCAACGGGACTTAAAACGGGAACGACCTCAAAGGCAGGCTGCTGCGTCAGCGCAACGGCGGAGCGTGACGGCTTGTCGCTCATTGCTGTCGTTATGGGCAGCGAATCGAGTAACGAAAGGTTTTCGGGAGCAAGGGCAATGCTTGACTGGGGCTTTGCGAATTATTCACTTGCGGAGCTTTCGGTTGACCCTGCCTTGATAACCGACGTCAATGTAATCGGAGGGGAACAGGATAAAATATCGCCGCAAATAACAGAAAAGAAATTCGCCGTAATTGAAAAGGGGAAGGAGGATAAAATAACCCTTGTTCCCGACCTTGCAATAGACGTCGAAGCACCGATTGAAAAAAATCAAGTGCTCGGAACGGTCAGCTTTATGCTTGAGGACAAAGAGATAGGAAAAATCAATCTTTGCTCGCCCGAAGCGGTA
>ERZ1026868.1271-NODE-1271-length-13327-cov-4.114979_pt1 | contig 13327 bp, 13 predicted proteins | sample MGYA00380164_ERZ1026868 | MGnify/ENA primary metagenome ERZ1026868 (study PRJEB33269, sample SAMEA4719800) | human gut metagenome | biome: human-associated habitat; feature: organic feature; material: feces | place: Cameroon | collected 2013-10 ... | reverse complement strand
TTGTAATTCTAAAAATAGTATGTTTTATTTTTAGCACAAAAGAAAAAGAAGCCTCATTTCGAGACTTCTTTTCCTATTTTTGTACGCAATTGAGTGTTTCTTGTAACATTAGGGGTTTTCTTTACAGCTGCGTTAATTGCTTTCTTTTCACCTATTAAAATTACTTTTTTCTTTGCTCTGGTAACACCGGTATATAACAATGTTCTTTGCAGCAAATTACAAAAATAATGCTCCCAGCTTTGAATCATAATGACCGCTTCGTACTCGGATCCTTGGCTTTTGTGTACTGTCGTTGCGTATGCCAATACAAGTTGTTTCGCCTCAGCCGGTGCATAGCTTACCACTCTGCTGTCATCCATTTTTACGGATATTTCGTCTTCATTTACAGATATAACGATTCCGCAATCTCCGTTCATAACGAGTTTTTTGGGATCATTCACCGTTTGCATCACTCTATCTCCTGCACGAAGCTCATCTTCGTTATGAGTTTCTCCCTTGCATGGATTTGCAATGCTTCTGAGAACTCGATTTAAAGCCTCTGCTGAAGTAGCCCTTGTTTTATTTTTTGTATCCTTACGAATAGGGGTTATACAACAAATGTTTTCTACTTTGTATTCTGAAAGCAGTTTTTTATATTCTTGGATAACCTTAGCTTGTATATTGCTTTTCTCAGCCGGAATGAATTGAAAGGTTTCGTCAAATGCGTATGCGTTCATTCCTTCACCTGCATTGATGCGTTTAGCGTTCGTTGCAATCTTACCGACCTGTCTAAACGATAGTTCTAATCGTATTGTTGGAACACACGGTGACTGCACCATATCTCGAAAGAAGTTTCCAGGTCCGATTGGTGGTAATTGATAGATATCGCCAATTAACACAAGTGTAGAGTGTGTTTGCACAGCAAACCGTAACAACGCATGTGCCAACCTGATATCCAGCATCGAAGCTTCGTCTGCAAGAATTAGGTAACTTCCCTTTTCAAATTGCTGTGTCCGTACCTTATATTCTAAAAGCAAGCGATGTATAGTTGATGCCGGCATGTTTGTAACTTCAGACATGCGTTTTGCCGCACGTCCAGTAGGAGCAATAAGAAGTGTGCTGTGTTTATCATTCCATACGTCGATAATGCCTTGAATAATCGTGGTTTTACCAGTTCCAGGTCCTCCCGTGATAACACAAAGGCGGTTGTTTACCGCAAAAGATATGGCTTCTTTCTGTCGTGCTTCAAGCTCAAATCCGGTCTTATCTTCCATGTGCTTAATTACGGTATCAATCCTAACAGAAGGAATGCTTTTTGCCGGAGGTGTTTTGAGAAGTTTCGCTGTCATACTTGCCGTTTCATTCTCACACTTCCACAAGTCCGTAATGTATAACCTATCGTCTTCTATAACCAAGTGTTTTTCTTTCACTTCCCGTTCAATGACATCCGCAAGATTAACAGTTGTAATTTCCGGAACAAGTTCCTGAATCTTGGCTTCTAAAAATTCCAAACGGCAATAACAATGTCCGTCAGTTGCCAATGTTTTCAGCACATAGGTTATCGCCGCTCCTACTCTGCGAGGATCGTTGCCTTTAATTCCCATTGCAGCAGCTACTATATCAGCTCTCTTGAATCCAAACCCGTCCAAGTCATAGATAATGGTATATGGGTTGTCTTTTAATTTTTTAACACTGTCTTTTCCGTATTTGGCGTATATGGATCGCACCTGATAGATAGTAGCGTCGCTTCCAAGCAAGTCGATAATCTTCATGTACTCTTGCGTTTCCGTAAACGCCTCGGATATTTGTCTTGCCTTTTCCTCTGTAATACCGGATATTTCAGCAAGTTTTTCCGGGTTTTCTTCGATAACGTGCAGCGTATCTTTCCCAAAACGACTGACAATAGCCTTAGCTCGCTTCGGACCGACTCCTTTGATAAACCCACTGGATAGATAAATTTCCACCCCTGTCAGTGTATCCGCCATATTCAGTACGGAGGATTCAACTTTTAATTGTTGCCCCCACTTAGTCTCTGCCATCTCGCCGTTTGCTGTAATCTGCATTCCTTCCGCAGCACCGCATATTTTTCCGGCAGCTCGGTAGGTTTGTCCGTCTTCTCCTTTTATTACAACAGCAGCCCAAGACGGGCCGCTGTTGGGATATACCTTTGTAATCGTTCCTTTTACTTCCATTTCATGCTGCAGGTCCTTCAGAGTTTGAAGTTCCCAATCTCCTTTCCTCGATAGTTTCTTTTAATCTTTCTGTTAATCTGGTCTTTCTTTTACCTGTCTCGCAAGTCATAATTGCTTTTGCAACTGCTCCGTTTTCACTAACGATAACTACCTTTTCTTTTGCTCGCGTAATAGCCGTATATAGCAAATTTCGCTTCAACATAGACACAGGCTGGTATGAAAGTGCAACAATAACATTTTTGAATTCAGATCCTTGTGATTTATGGATACTCATGGCATAAGCCAGATTGATATCATCCATTAAATCACGAGTCAGCAAAATGTTCTTGTCAAGCAAGCGTAAATACAGTCCTTCATCGGTAATTCGCTCAATAATGCCAAGGTCGCCATTGTAATAGCCTTTTGCATAATTGTTGTTTAACATTAGGATTTTATCTCCTGTTCTGAATGTCTTAGAGCCGTATTTCATTTCTTTCTTTTCCGACGATTTTGGATTAAGCAATTCCTGTAACGCATTATTTAACGCTGTTACCCCTGCATCGCCTTTATGCGTCGGCACAAGTACCTGTGTTGCAAACGGATCTCGGCTGTCATAGAGTTTTTCAATTAAACAAATCACAGCTTCTTTGATTTCCAAAGGTAAATCGCGAAAAACAATGCGGAAATCGTCTGCCTCTGCCAGTTCATCGATGCCTTCGTTTATAGCGATGGCGTTCGCAACAATAGGAGACTCTTTTGCCTGCCTATATACCGTTGTTAACTGATATACAGGGATTCTTTCTGATGCTATTAAGTCGTGTAATACATCACCGGCTCCAACAGAGGGAAGCTGATTGATATCTCCGACTAACAACACCAGTGTTCCCGAACGCACTGCAGATAAGAAAATATTCGCTAAGTCTATGTCAAGCATAGATGTTTCATCAACAACAATAAAGTCCGCATCAATGGGATCGTCAGCCGTCTTGTGCGTGATTTCGCCGTTATTGCCAAACGGTCTGTACTCCAAAAGACGATGAAGCGTAACCGCTTCTTTTCCTGTTGACTCCATCATACGCTGTGCTGCTCGTCCTGTAGGTGCGCATAAGCGAACTGTCTTTTCGGGATACATTTCTTCATAGGCGGATATGATACCGTTAATAGTCGTGGTCTTGCCAGTACCGGGACCACCGGTGATTACGCTTATTCCCGTTTGCTTTAAACAAGAAAAAGCTTCTCTCTGCTGTGGGGCGTAGGTAATATGACAAGCTTTTTCGACCTTATCTATCAGTGTATCATTGAAGTTAAGCGTCTCCGCTGATTCCATTAACCGCTTTATCTGAAGCGTTGTATTGATTTCGGCAAAACGCATGCTTTTCATAAATACTCTGTTGAGCGAGTCTGTTTCCGTGAATAGCCTTTCGTTTTTTTCTATACCGCCAACAATAACCGAATACGGAATTGTCTCCGGATATACTGACTTTTCCAACAATTTCTCCATCTGATAAAGCAAGTTGTTTTGATACATAAAAGTGTTTCCGCTAGTTGTGCTGCGGTTCATAACTGCATTTGCCGCCGCTTCAATCCGTTTCTGAGAAGCCGCGTGTCCGCCCATGTCTCTCGCTATGGCATCGCATTGCTCAAAACTAAGTCCGAATCGCATTCCTACGTCAAACGGATGCTCGCATAATATCTTTTTCGCAGCCGCTCCGTATTCTTTGCATAGCTTAACCGCAGTGGTATAAAAACCGCCGTAATGCAAAATAAAGTCAAATAACTCTCTTTGCGCGACTGTTTCTGTTATCGTTTCTTTGAGCTTTTGCGCTTTGTGTTCTGTAAGCCCTATAATTCCTGATGCAATATCTTTTGCTGGGGTTTCTCTGATTTCTTCAAAAACATCTCTGCCGTATTTGGCGATCAGCTTTTCTCCCATACGATAACTGATACCTTTGCAGGATAGTGAAAGATATGCTGCAGTAAACGCCTGGTGCCAAGCCTCTTCTCTTATAAGACTTGCTTTAAATAACAAACCTTTTTCTGCTTTCTGCCATTCGCCTTCAGCGTATAACGGTATGCCTTTTTGATATTCCGGAATATTCGCAGATACAATAACGCATCCATAACGATTTCTTTCCTTGACAGACTCCGGCACCTTCATTGAAAAATATGTGGCTGCCGTTCTTTCGTCACGAAAAAGTGTTTTTTCATAGATTCCAAATATTTCTATACTCAATTGTCTTTTTCTCCTTTCGTCATAATGTGAAATTCTAAAAATAGTATGACAAAGTTTTTACAACAGCAAAAAACGACCGAAAGAAACTTCGGTCGTTTTGTTAAACATATTACTTTTTTAGCCTTTTATGTACAGCGTATGAATATTCTCTTTGTTCTCTGTCATTCGTCATTTGCGCTTTAATAATCCGATTTTTTGCATTAGCAATTCGCCTTTCGTGATTATATTTTTTACAAACTGAATGACATCCTATTTCTCGTTCTGTACAAGCTGCACAACATTCAATTTTTGCGTATGTGTAAGTAATTCTATCCATTTCACTGTCCTCTTTCTTACTGTGTTATCAACAAAGAAGCAACTGTTCGCTTGCCGCGTATAAAAACTTATCCTTATTGAGCATAACCTTTGTGTACTTATCTTCTCCCTGAAAGTCATCAATTACCGTTTTCTCTTCCGATGACATATCGGAGTAATTCTTCTTTCCGTAATTCGGAGGAAGCCAATTTTTATTTTGAGCTGCAAAAATATTAAACGCTTCAATAAGATCCTCGTCCTTAAAAGTAATATGTGCTGTTCCTTTCTTATACAAGGTTACTGTAAAGTATTTACATTCAATATTCTTTGTCTGTCCGTTGTCATTAGCAGCACATATGATGCGCTCTAAATCACTATCTGCATTCATATGTCCGGAAAGATAATTAAACACCTTTTCAATATCAGACAATTTGTTATATACAGTATATGTTTCCAATGGACCCCGAAAACTATATGAGGCAAACATTCCGTTTGCAGGAAGAATTACTTTCATACCGACTTTATGTGCTTTATTTGTTTTCCAACCGTTATAGTAATGAATATTTTTTGTGCATTCCGGATAGTAGGAATGTTCCTCAGAAAAGGTATCAAACAAAGACAGGATACTCTGCTTGATTGCCTGAACCATTTCGGCATTCATTTTTGTATGAATTCGCTCGATATTATACTTTGTAAAATCATAATCAGCGAGTTCGTCAACCATGTTTCTGTATTTGTCCTGCAGGTTGCTCGTTAATTTTCCTGTAAATTCTTTTCTCGAAAACAATGCGTTCCAATATTTCATTCGAACCTTTCTAAGATAATCGTTAACATCCAACTTTTGTAAATGATTAGAATCCGTTCCTACTGTAAGAGTAAGGATTGCATGTTTGTAATGATCGTTTTTATCGAGGCTATTCATCATATACGGACGCAGCGCATTATATTCTTGTATCAATTTTAACGAAGCGTCAACTTCAAGATTGAATTGCCTCTCGAATAATTCAGCCAAATCAGAAGGCGCGATATCTTCTCTTTCGGGTATTATATCCTCTGAAACATTCCTGCTCTTTTTGAGATTTTCAAAAATATCAGATACCCCAATAGTATGAGGAATACAGACTTTAACCAGAGCTATTTCAACATCCGTTTGTCTTTCCGCCTTTTTAAATTCGTGTTTAAGATAACAAATCTGCGCATTCTTTTCAAATAACTTCTGTATCAAAATCTGACGCCTTTTGGTACAAGGATTTTTTAGTGTTTGTGCATTTAACAGGCAGATAATAGCGCCGCCGTTTCTTTGTAATTCAATAGCTTTCAAAAGGTGCTCATCTGCGTTTGAAAAGGGCGGATTCATTATTATCAGATCGTAATGTTTTCTACTGTTAAATGTCAGAAAATCATCGTGTACAACTCGATATCCTTCGCCTCTCAATATATGCTGTAAAAAGATATCGCGTTCAATGCAGTCGATATCTAACTCACGATAATGCTTCCTACTTGCTTTTAATATTCCGCTTACGATATCCCCTTTTCCTGCGGATGGCTCAAGTACTGTATGTACCATGTTCCAGTCTATGCCTTTCAGCATTTTTCCCACAAGAGAGTTTGGCGTAGGATAAAACTCAGTATTATCTCCACACGGAAGAGACTTTATATCGATATTGGATTCTTTTGCATGCAATAACGTTGGATTATTTTCAAGCATTTTTTCAAATGCATCGATAATAGCCAATTTTGCCGCATACAAAGTTATAAAGCGATCCACGTAATCATATCTATTGCAAGAATCAAAATCCTTAATTCTGGCAATATAATAGAGTTTATTTCCATCGTACCGTTCTCTGAGTTCTTTATTGATAACTCCGATAATTTTACCTCCATACAAAACCATGTAATCATCTTTGTTGTAAAATTGTATGGAATTGCGGCTTTTCAGGTTATCTAAAATATATTTCCTTTTCATTGGTTTTCCCTTTCATTTTTATTTTTTCAGCTGTTTAATAACTTTAGCTTTCCAGGTAAGCATAGAATTCCGCAAATGTGACTTTAGATTTTTCGCAAAACAGTGTTTCGTATGTTTGTCTTAAGTACCGCTCTTTATCACATACTAACCCCAGCGTCTTTTCGCATAGACTCGAAATATCTTTTAGCCCTTTCCATATTGCTCGGTATTCTTCTTTTGCACTCCATTTTATATACTGGCAATACGATTCAAATAGTTGTTTGTTTTTCTCAAAACCCATATTGTCATCTCCTAGATTTAATAGTAATATGCGATTTCTCCATTCGTCTGAAATACATATTCTACAAATAGTATGAGGATTGAACTGTTCAGTAAAAATTTGGACAAAAGGTATATCTAAAAGGAAAATCAACTGTTATTTTTTGTTGAAAAAGCGCCTTGCCTTTAGTCTAATAAATTTGTATACTATTTATTGAGCACCGATACAATTTATGTAAAGGAGCTCGATTACAGGTGAAACAGATTAATATCATAGAATTGTTAGGATTATTAGTTAATACTGTCATTGTTACTTTGGCGTTTATTTCGTTAATTCTTCAAATCGTGAGTCAGTTTGGTTAGATCCGGTAATTGAGGCTGTCCTTTTCGTTACACCAACCACGGATTGTTATTCGGTGCTTATACAGGGAGCAATGCGTTATGCATTGCTCTTTTTGCATAAAATAAAAAGAGCTCCGTGGAAATGGACCTCTAAAAGTAATCGTGCTATTAAATTCAATTTTTCAAGATTTTTTAAAGACGTAATATAACCAAAAAGAGCCTTGCGTTTCAGCAAAGCTCTTTTTTCAATTGAACAATAAAGATTTATATTTGCATTACCAAGCAGGGTTTCCAGTTAATCATCCTCATTCTTAAGGAAATCGCATTTAATTATATGTATTTGCTCACTTTCAACGTTGTATTTTTTTATAAAATATTGCCGAGCAGCTGAAATTCTGCCAAACACATTTGAATTTTCGCCGAAGTCTATTATTGAAGTGTCTTTAATCGGTACGAAAAGCACACCCGTTATTTCTACACTTACTTTTCCTTTCATTATTCAACCTCCTCTAACAATACAGGCGTATCGTAAACATTACCGATAACTTCAAACTCAGTCGCATCACAGTTATAGGCGTTTTCAATAGCCTCTGTATGGTATGCTCAACCATTGTATCTACTTTTACAAATACATTTATGTTGCAAGCGCCATATTATATTTTTCTTTTAGACCACCGGTATCTTCATCGCTTACCGAATTGCTCCACATGCCGACCTTTTGCTCTTCTGCCAATACCTGCGCAGATCGAAGCAACTCGCTGTATTTTACATTTGGAGGATAGTTTTTTGCAACAGCATACCCATTGAGAACCAATATTTGATTCACCATTTCTCCGTCTAAGTACACATACGCCAATATGCGATCATATATATCCGTTCGCTGTTCATCATACTCCAGTTCAACATACTGTCCGCTCAACAACGATTTCGTATATTCCGAAGCCGATTTACCAAACTCACAATTTCGATTTTCATCATTATGAACGCTTTCCGGTGTATCTATGCCAATCATACGTACTTTTGTTTTTTCGCCGTCTGCATCAACTATAATTGTGTCTCCGTCCACCACGCAAATGACTTTGTACCCGCTTTGTTGAGCGGGTACAGTTATGTCATTGCAGAAACAACAGAGTAACACAAAAATTACGGTTAATATCAAACTGATTATCTTGTTTCTCATTCAGTTCCTCCGCATTATTTTAAATTATTTTCCCTTCGCCTTTTATAAGCGAGCGCAGCATTTCTTCGTCTATGATCTCGACTCCTAAATTCTGTGCTTTTGTAAGCTTACTGCCTGCCTTTTCTCCGACAAGCAGATAGTTTGTTTTCTTCGATACAGAACCGGAAACCTTACCGCCGTTATGCTCAATTAACTCTGCGGCTTCCTCTCGCTTCATTGTCGGCAATGTGCCCGTAATCACAAAGGTTAAACCTTCAAACGGTAAAGAAAGCGTTCCTGTAGCTGTTGAAATAAAAGATTTTGACTTTACATTGACGCCAAGATTGCAAAGCTCAACCATCATATCTTTAAAATCTTGCTTTTGGAAGGTTTCATACATTACCTTAGCTGATATGTCTCCGATGCCGTCAATCTGCTGCAATGCATCTTGAGATAAAGTCATAATAGCGTAAAATCCCGGATACCTTTTCGCAAGGTTTTTTCCGATATGCCTTCCGACTCCAGAAATGCCGAGCGCCTTAATAAGACGGTCAATATCCCTGCCTTTCGACTGCTCAATAGCATCAAGCAGCTTATCTGCAGCTCTGTCTCCAAATCCATCAAGCAAAACCATTTCATCTCTGTGATTATAAAGCCGATAAATATCAGGAATTTCTTTTAGCCAACCAAGTTCAATAAACCGGTCAATAATTGCCGGTCCAAATCCGGCAATATCCATACAATCACGAGACGCCCAAAATTCAAACTTACGGGCAATCTGCGCAGGACAATCCGGATTCGTGCAATAGGCGCCGTTTCCATCGTTATCTGGAACAATTGCCTTTCCACAGGAGGGGCAGGTATGCGAAAATACATTATAGGCTGCTTTGGGTGTAACTGCGCCTTCTCCATAAAAAGCGCTTTTCGTAACTTTAATGATTTCCGGTATGATTTCTGCGGCTTTTCGTACCAAAACGGTATCGCCAATGTTTATACCAAGGGATTCAACAATCTGAGGATTGTGAAGCGTAGCTTTTTCAACTTTCGTGCCTGCGAGAAAAACAGGTTCCAACACTGCAACCGGTGTTACTCGTCCCGTTCGTCCGGTTTGTAGAATGATGTCCTTTACAACCGTTTACTTTTCTTCGGGAGGGTATTTAAAAGCGATTGCCCATCGAGGACATTTATTGGTGCTTCCAAGCTCTTCTCTTTTTCTGATGCTATCAATTTTAATTACAGCACCGTCAATCCAATAGGGTAACTCGGCTTTATATTCCCCGATATTTTTCACCCATTTCATAACATCACCGTCGGGAACGGCAGCGTGTCGAACTGTTTGAAAACCTAAACAGTTTAATATTTCAAGTCTGTTTGTATGAAGTCCCATATCAAGAAATGTTAATTCTGATTCCGGATCCAAGTATTCAATTCGTTGTATGTTAAACGCGAATGCACAAAGCTTTGCTGATTTTACAGTTTCAATATCCTTAGTGCGCAGCAATCCTGCCGCTGCATTTCGAGGATTTACAAATAGCTTCTTACCTGCAAGCTCTTGTTCTCGGTTCAGCTCCTCAAAGCGTTTTACCGGCAGATACACTTCGCAGCGCACTTCCAATTCCCCGATATTTCCGCCGCCTTCAAAATGTTTCAATCTTTGCGGGATTCCGCCGATATATCTTGCGTTTTCGGTGATATCTTCTCCGATATAACCATCGCCTCTTGTTTCTGCTCGAACAAGTATTCCGTTGTGGTAAGTAACAGACATTGATAGTCCATCTATCTTTTCTTCCACAGAATACTCTTCGCCCGGAAATTGAGATATAAACTCGTCTACTTCTTCCTCGCTGAATACATCCTGCAGAGAAAGCATTGGAACCGCATGCTCCACCTTCTCAAAAGAGGAAGAAGCAGTACCTCCTACATGTTGCGTAGGCGATTTTGGGGTAACAAGGTTTGGATACGCTTTTTCAATCTTTTTGATACCACGCATCAATTCATCATACTCAGGATCCTCCATAATCGGATTGTCGTCGTCATAATATGCTTTATTTGCAGCATTTGCTTTTTGAATCATTTCCTCGTACATAAATTCCACTGTGCTTTTCATTTGATATTTCCTTTCTCAGTTAATGTGAATTCTCTTTGTTCAAACCATAAATACTCAATTTTGTCATCGCTAACACATTCTCCGCAGCAACAGCAATCAAATAGTTCAGACAACCGTTCACCGTTTTTTTTCATTAATGTCATGTATGGATGAATATGTTAAAACCGCAATAAGTACAACCTCAAAAAAATCGGATGCGTCATTCTCATCGCGTTCCAAATAATAATATCCGTGTGTTTCCGTATCTTCCCAAACCTGAAAGTCATCATAGTCCAAGATAACTCTAAACCTGTCTCCTGTGTCTTCAGAAAGAAGAGTGCAAAATCCGGAATAACCCAACGTTGCAATGTTTGTTTTCATTTCACTTTCTCCTAAAAATTTTCGTTGCATTCAATACATAAATAGTCGTATTGCGGCAAATCACTCCTAAACAACTCTTTGCCACATTTGGGACATTGCTTACCGACCAACAACTTTCCAATGACGATTTGAAACGGATATAACACATCGTTTGTTGCATCCTCCCATTCCGGTTCATCAGAAACCATTGCAGATACAGTTGCCAAACGGTTTACTGCTTTTACAACGTCCTGTACTGACAAAGAAGATATTGCTTTACGATATGCCATATAATTTTTGCTTCTGGTTGTAGGGCTGTCAAATTCATTGATCGGTGCTTCATCACCGATGACAATAATGTAATCTCCATCCGGAATAACTTTTAATATATCCTGCGTTTCCAAATCGTTTTCCGCATAAATGATAATGGGATTGTTAAGGTATTTAAGAAGTTCCTCATGTGCGTTCTCACTCTCCTCATTAAAGGTTATGCCTCCGCACATCTCGCCGCGAAGACGCATAGTTCCTTCTCTCAAACACTCCCCATTTCTCAATTCCCAATGCGAAAATTCTTCAATCCGAACAGGATAAAGAGCTTTTTCATTTTCGTTGTTTTCAGTGTCCGCTATCAGATAAACCTTGTTATCTGCTTTTTGAACACCATAGCTTTCTTCAAATGCCAATTTCAAATATTCTTTTCGTGATAGTAATTTCATGTGTGTTTCCTCCTAATTTTTGTCCAATTGTAAGACTCCATTCGTCTATAACAATTGTTCTGAAGATAGTATGCCGATGTACTTTTCAAACCAAAAAAACACCGGGTTTATAAAACCCGGTGTGCAAATAAAACAAATACTTTGTTATGTTGCGGCATCTTCTCTGCGAAGCAAATGAATTTCTTCAACCTCCCAGCCGTCTTTTCCGCCTCGTTCTTCTCTCATGTACATCTCTAAGCGAACGCATGTATCCGATCCGTCAAGCGAAGAACCATAAATGGAATATCCTCCAATGCTTGGTTTGTAAGCTTTATTATCGCTGGATACAACATAGGTGCGCTCTTCTCTGGAATAAGGTTTGGAAAACGAATTTTCTGTAAAGGTGATATGAGCAGTCAAATGCTTCCTCTGATCCAAAGGCAGGCTCGCCTGCAGTTTCTCGTGCTTGCGGAATATATTTCTTAAAGCGCTGTATGACAAGTTTTTATGGCTTTGTGCAATGTCTCTTACGACATTTTCGACAGTTGCCCAAAACGATTCCCAATAACCGTCATTTTTTCCAAGCGCACTTACAAGAGCGGCACAGCCTTCCTCTTCAAATATTTGAAGTTCGGCGTCACTCATGCTTTCGTAATCCTCTGTAGACAGCGGTAAGTCTCCTTTTGTTACCATCTCTTCCAACTTGCCCATCAAGTCATCTCCGTGGCAATCACGCTCATACTCATCGAAGGCTAAACGGATTTCAGTCGGCGTAAGTTCAATTTTTTTATTGTCTCGTGTAATTGTCATATTATAAGCCTCACTTTTGATATTTAGAATAATATGTTGATTCATCTTTGTCTGATTGGTACGCGCAAATGCAAACCTCGTGGTTTTTTAATTGTTCAGGATTGTATTCAGCAAAGCAAATTATCTCCGGTTCGCTGCTATCGTTGCGATCAAGATAAATATTAATTGCAGGAAAATTCTCATCATCTATCGCCGCTGCTCGAAGAGTCATGCCATTCGGCAAAGGTAATTCTATATTCGGGTAGTTTTCTAACATTGTTCGTTTCTCCTTATATATCGCTGTATATGTCATCACGAAATTCAAACAAATCGTATTGGCAAAATCCGCTTTTTATTGTTGTTCCTAATGGCGTCCCAATATTCTGTTTTATAACCCACTCGCTGTATTTGTCTTTTCGTATGAATGCGTGGTTTTTAGGCAATTTTATATCAAAGTTTGTTGTCAATGAATCCCACGGCTCTGAAAAACCATCCGCATTAACACAAAGCATTGATATACCTAAATTGTCATTTGCTGCATAGCTTGTCTTTTTAAGAATAATACGATGCTGTTTTCCGCAATCGTTAAGTACGTATGTTTTAGTTTTAGCATCCTTGCTCTGCAATGTTTTTAGCACCTCACTCAAAAAGTCAAGTATATTGTCGTATGTATCGACCGTAGCATATTCCATACTCAAAAATTCAGAATACAGCATCTCAAGATTTATTGTGTTATTTGCAAAAGCACACAATAGATCTCTTGCTGTCTCGTTGACAAGTGCTGTGTTTTCCAAGCAGTTTTGTATGCTTTCCATAAAAAATATTTTGTATGCCTCGTTATATACATGCGCGGCAGATTTTTTTAGCATATCATTTTGAAATGCAAGATACTGTTCATTAAACTTAGCATATCCCTCTAAGAAAGTTTTTGTTTGTATTTGTTCCATTTTATTTTGCTCCTTTCGTCTTGTAATAGGTTTGCTATAGATCTGTCT
>ERZ1026868.1269-NODE-1269-length-13328-cov-4.853311_pt1 | contig 13328 bp, 13 predicted proteins | sample MGYA00380164_ERZ1026868 | MGnify/ENA primary metagenome ERZ1026868 (study PRJEB33269, sample SAMEA4719800) | human gut metagenome | biome: human-associated habitat; feature: organic feature; material: feces | place: Cameroon | collected 2013-10 ... | reverse complement strand
TTATAATGATACTACTACAATGGTAAATTATGTATATCCAAATGAAATGTTGATATATAAAGGCTGTACAGGAAAGTGTCCGTATAAGCTCCATTATCAGGGTTCAGGACGCGACGATCCGTCTAATAATATCGACCTCACCGATATAACCTTATCAAAAGACGGTACATCTATAACCGGAGTCATAAACATACACATGACAAACTATTATACATACTCCATCGATTGGATTTGCGAATGCTACAAGTACGATTCACAATAAATACGGAGGGGTCAATCAGACCCCTCCCTTTCTAGTATTTTCAAGACCATCTTAGCAAATTGAGCATTTGTAACCGGACTATCCGGGTTGAAGTTTCCTTCGCTATCAAGATGCATCAGTCCGCTATTCAATGCAGATATAATAGCGTCTTCCTCATCTTCCTTTATCAAGTCTCTGTCGTTTATGTCATGGATTGTAATAAGCTTTTTGTTCACATAATTGTCTATAACAACATCTTCTGGATTAGGCAGTCTAAATACACTGAAGTTATAGCCAATCCTCATAGAGTAATCTCGAATGAATCTCCGAGCTTCAGCACTTCCTAATGGAACTCCTGTTTTCTCAATAAACAGATCGTTTACCAAGCTCATCATTCCAGCTAATATTGGTGCAGCACAACTTGCTCCGTAGAATTTTCTGGAGTTCTCTTTTCGGCCATAATCTTCATTTGAATATGGTATATAAAGATACATCGGAACATGGACTAATGCATCAGCTCTGTCGTCTTTATTACTTGCTGGATTTCGTAGCCCCGTTTCGGCATTGTAATAGTATGAACCTACTCCATGTACGTATTTAGAATTTAGCATCTTATTCGCACCATCACCGCTATCACGGCTGATGTTCATATAGTAGGCAAATCTCGGGCTTAATTTACTCAAGTATTTATCAAGCCAGCAGCCATTCACTGGAGATATCATCGCACCCCACATGATATCAATTTTCATTGTTCTGATAGCCTTGTATACGATATTTACAAAGTCGGAATTTTCTATATCCACCGGTAAGCCGTTCTTTAATGTAACATTATAGGGCAATTGAATTAACTTTTTATCTGGTGCAATTTCAAAGAAACATTTTGCAGTGTTAATAGGATGGGCAGACTCAGACAGTAATCTTGGATTACCCATTGCTACTTGATTACGCAGATTATAGCGCTTGGTATTCCAACCTTCTTGCGTAGCTGCAATACCATGTTTCCCTGTATATCCAGCATCGTGCCAGGGTATAATATTCAGCCATTCAAAGTATTCGCGGTTCGTCTCAAGCATCTGTATCACAACCTTTTATCTATTCTATCTTAATGGGATGTCCGATTTTGATATGAAATGAATATTACGTATATATTATATTAATGGAGAACAAAAAGTTCTCTGTTCGTACATCAAAAAAATAAGAAAATAGGAGGATAAAAGTATGAACGAAACGATTATCAAGCTGAAGGATATCATCGGTCTCGGCACCGATGAGATTGAGCATCTCTGCGAAGACGCTCAATGGGACGTGGACGTGCTCAAGGAACGCGTCTGGTTCTTCGCAGCAGCCCACAAAGGGCACGATGTGCCCTATGACATGGCCGCAACCCGCCTCGCCAACGAGCATGCTCGTGGCGTGCTGGCCAATGTGTTGGCAGGTAGCCCGGATAACTCTGCTGCCGTTAAAGAGGCTATCGTCGATATCAATAACCTAGACAAGACCCCGAAGGTTATCATCAATACGCCTGAGAAGTTTGCAGAGGCCTGCGAAGTGCTGGCGGGCTGCAAAACCAACATCATGGTGAGCGATATTGGTGGTCGTCTCATTACCATGATCGACAGTGACGACCGGGTAGATCAGTATCAGGGCTCGACCCCGTATCTGATCGAGTTATGTGCTGTGCGTCAGCGTATCGCGAAGTTTATCAAGGAGGGTAAGTAACATGAGCTACATAATGGTACTTTCCATGCTGAGAGCAAAGACCGACAGCCTGCGCAAGGCTGAGAACGAGCGCGAGGCCCGTGAGATCGACAATGAGATGTGCAAGCCTCTCGCTAAGGCGATGGGTATGGCATATACCATGCCCCAGGGACAGCGCAAGGTTGTCCTGGAGATGGCTATTAACCAGGCGGTTAACACCCGCCGTAAGATGTTTGCATAAGGAGGATTGCGAAATGATCGGAAGAAATTTTCTGATGAATGAGTTATTCCAGAATAACTTCATCCATGTTACTCACACAGACATGGATGGTTACGGTTGCAGCGTTGTTGTAGCCGTAGCAAAGGAAGCTGGACTTATCCGCGATGGTGTTGAATATCACACGATCAATATCGGTTATCCCGGTAAGTTTGTTGATGCGGTGGAAGAATTCACTGCTAAGCATCCGGAGACCGCTACATGGCCTATCCTCATCACTGATCTGAATGCTAATGATCAGATCATCGATTATCTCGAAGAGACCGGAGTACCGTTCGTTCTGATCGACCATCATGTAACGGACATGAAACTGGTTACCAGAATCAAGGCGCTGTCTATGGTGTCTAGAATTTCTACACTTGATTCGGCTACTCGATTGCTGTTTAACCAGTGCGGATTTTACAATCTTGGCCCGTATTACAGCAATATTGTTACCAATCTGGGCTACTACACATTGGAAGTATCCAAGTATGACACTGGTAACTGGGGCAACTGGAATGCTGATAACATTCTGTCAACGACTGACGCGCTTCGTGAACAGTTGCTGTTCATGGGAACTCCTGCTGACGATTATGTTTCGGAAGTCACCAAGCAGATCGTGCACGATACTAATCGGAATCTCTATTCCATGGAACCGGTGAAGCAGCAGTTTAACATGCTGGCAACTTACCAGCATCTGTTCAACAGCAATCTGATGGAGGTTGATCCTGATTGTCTTGATAAAGGTCCGGTACGAGTTACCAAGGCTATGGCGATTCCGATCACGCTACCATATATCTCGATTATCTCCAAGAAGTATTTGGAGGATCATCGCGACGTCGATGTTCTCATTATTCTCGGCAATAAGCACGGCAATATCAGCCTGCGCTCCATTTATTTCAATGTGCAGCAGCTGGCTGCAGCCTATGGCGGTGGCGGTCATCCGCGTGCTGCTGGATTCCCGATTGAGAACATGGAGCTGACCGTTTCGTTCGGACGCCGCGGCCGTCGTCCTGATACGGAGTTTGTGATGCATCCGGCTCCGATCCTGGATGAGAAGAACGACAAGAACACCAACTAATTAAATTGAGGAGGGTTAACACCCTCCTCTTTTTTGATTTAAAATCGGATATATATTATACTCGTAGAAAATGAAAGGAGGCAATTAAAATGCCGGAATCAAAAACGATAGAAAAGATCGCGGAGATTCGTGATAATGTTATCTACGAGTCTGATGCTGATCTTCTCCGTCGAATTATCGAATTTGATAAATTCGTTAGAGAAATGGAACCAGACATGTACGTTGTCGAAGATACTCGTCATTATGAGTATGCTGTAGATACGTATACAAACAATCACCAGTGTACCATTTTTGCTAAGGTGGTATACAAGAGTAATTGTGAAAGGAGGCATACACAGTGAAAGTCTATGACATTAAGTGGGACACAGATGGAGATGAAAAACTCCTGAAGTCTCTCCCACAAGAGGTTGAAGTAAACCTCATTGATATTGGGATCAACATTAGCCCTGCTGATCCTAATTACAAAAGCATTGTAAATGATACAATTTCTGACTGGCTATCCGACGCATACGGATATTGTCACTATGGATTTTGTATCGAAGGAATTGACGACTAAGAAAGGAAGTAATACAAATGAGCAAGAACAAGAAGAACAATAAGGTTAAACTTAGCGCCGCTGATACTGCACTGCTTTGTGGCGTGCTGCATCTCGACTGCGGAATGATGGTTAAATATGAGAAGAAGATCCTTAAGAACAATCCGGCTCTTCGTGAGACGATTGACCTTATCGGAAAGGACACCAAGGCGTATCTGGCATTAATGATCGGCTATCATATTGCTAAGATTGAAAAGATCAACAAGAAGAAGAAAAAGGCTGTTGCTAAGTCTCGTAAGTCGAATAAGAAATGTCAGGCTAAGGACGAGTTCTACTGGCAGACCGAGACGAATCGTAATTTTGCCGGTAACACCGACAGTCTTTTCGATTCGGAACTCCCACCGCTTGGTATCCTTCCTTCCGATATCAACAATAAGGCTGAGGCTGCAGTAAATACTACTGCAAATACCGAAAAGCCTCAGGATAAACAGTCTGACGATAAGCCGGCAGGTCCGGTAGGCAAGGATGCTAACTCTGAATCCATCCGTCGTGTAAGTCCGTTTGATGTCATCGGTGCTGCACGGATTTTCAGCGTATACGAATCGGAACCTGGTATTCGGGTTGCCGGATGCATTGTGTGCAGCGGTAAGTTAAAGGTCAACACTAAAGCACAGGTTATTCGCAACGGCCGCGTCATTTGTGAAGGTACTATCACCAAGCTCAAGCGCTTTAAGGACGAAGTCGACGAAGTAAACCGCGGCTTTGAGACTGGTGTGGTCCTTGATAACTGCGACGATATCAGACATAATGATTTCATCGAGTGTTTCGAAGCTGAACCTGATACGGATAGCACCGTTAATACCGATAACGATAACACGATTCTTCAGCCTGTTGATGAAACCGCACCCACTCCGTATACCGTGCCGCAGTTCATCAACGGTGATCGCTTTAAGATTCTCGTCACCGACGTAGATACTGAGAACAACACTCTCACGTATCTGGATCTCGGTGAGTACAGCAATACAACCCCTGCTAAGGCTCCGGCTGCACTGAGTGCTATTGGCGCAATTAGCGAAGAGGATCATTGTAAACTTGCAGAAGATTTTGGTATTGATCCGGAATGGGTTTCTACGGGCATTGATGATATCCGTACCGAGCTCCCTACCAAAAAGCAGCTCGAAACTCTGAAGGACATGTACAACGGTCTGAATATCAATGATGATACACTGAAGGGGTACCTCTTCGAAAATCCGCTGCTCGTTTATGATATTTTCGGAGATGATGGTTGCGAGAGCCGTACTGTAATGCTGCCGAATGGTGAGCTTACAAAGCGTCAGTCTAACTGGCACGCTGTAGTGATTCCTTCTGTAACAATTGAGTTCTAATTCAACACAATAAATAGAAGGATTTTGATCGATAATACCGCCCAGTCTGGGGGATTATGACTGGGCGATTTTCGAATAGATTGAACATTCCAATATTAGAAAGGAGTGGTGCCATTCGCAACTTGTTGTCAAGCTGTGATTCCACATTATTCTTATTTAGATCATTCTGTTTCCGAACTAAATAGAAGTAATAACGAATCATCGCAGAAACACCAAGGCGGTGCAGTAGCACAGTCTTACAATAAACAGAAAGAGGTATAATTATCGTGTTTAAATTTAAGAAGATCACTGTAAGTGCGTTCATCGCGGCATTTGCTGCAGTAGTATTTACTGCAAGCGCAGGAGCCGTTTCGATTAGTGCGAAGTATGCTGGAGTTGATCCGGCTATCGAATCTAAGATCGCAGCGTACAAGCAGACACAGGAAACCGCACACCAGCTCGCAGAGTCCGCACGTAAGCTTGGCTTCGATGAATCCCACGATGCCATTGTTGATGCGAAGTCTGTATGGGCAGATAGCCAGGATCAGATTGCTCAGCTGTCTAAGATGTTGTATGCATCTCGGGAGATTTCTGTCCCTTTTGGCCCGCACCAGGCGACTGGCTTGACGGCGGCCGCCTTCAACAAGATGTTAGAAGGTACGTCGATGGCGGGTACTGGCGATTCTTTCGTAGCGATGGAACAGGCGACTGGAACTAACGGTCTGTTCGCTATCGGTGTTGCAGGTTCTGAGTCCGGCATTGGTGCAGCATGCTACGGCTATAATCCGTACGGTATGCTTTCCAGTGGCGGTTTGATCTGTTATGATTCTTGGGGCGATGCTACTATGGCATTCGGTAAGCTCATTGCGTCCCGTACTTATAGAAATGCCAACACGGTATCTGCTATTAACTCGATCTATTGCCCGGGTGATGGTGGTTACTGGACCAGCAAGGTGAATAGCTTTATGAACCAGCGCCTTGCTCGAATTGCTAATTAAGGTTCTGTATATAGATTATATGGGCAGGAGTGTAAAAGCTCCTGCCCATTATTTTTTATTATTTTTTGAGGTGAATGCTTTATGCTGGAACAGTATAAAAACGACAGAATCATTGTTAACGTCAACTTACCAGAGCAGGTAATTGATGATCTCGGTGATACGTTTTCTGTCATTCCGTTCTCTTGCGATGATGTGAAGTCGTATGAGACAGCAGCTGACGATCTTGCTCCGTATATGGACAAGATGAAATCCGTTATCGCGGATCTTCTGGAGAAAGCAAAGGATAGTGGAGAATCTAAGCTGGATTTCATAAAGCGCTCTGTTAACTATATCCTGACCGAGACATTTGGTGATAAGGGAGAAGTTGGAGATCGTTTAGCTATTGGTAAGGCGTTTGCATATAAAGGCGTAAATGCGTATTCGATATATGCTTATGTAACGCACGACTCTGCTACACCGAAGATGTTTGTCGGTGTTACAACATACGAAGACGATGCTTTTATTGAGTTCATGTTTGGTTATCTCGATACACCGAATCTTACGACGGAAGATATCAGACCATTACATTTGAGAATCATCAGCGCTATTAAAGCCGCGATTACTGGAAGATCCTTAATAACAAACAAGGACACATTCTTATATGATCTCATTATAGCGCCTCGTGACGATATAGATGGTGTTGAAGAATATACTCCTGTATGGATACCGTCTTTAGTTAAGCAGGTTGTCGTCGTTGGTAATCTGGACAAGGACGAACCGATCATTAGAAGTTTTAATGATGCCGCTCTTAATAATAAAGAAGCACTGCTGACACTGTTCAGCACAGAAGAATAAAGAAAGGGAGGGCTACATGCCCTCCCATCTTTTTTGGTTATTTTTCTGCAAACCACTTAAATTTAGATGTGGACGTACCTGTATTTCCTACATACAGATATTTATCATCTGCGGTCACCCAGTAATCACCGATCGTAGACATTGTTCCATCATCCAGCAGTACCGGAGGTTCACTCGGAATGATCCAGTACTTACTCGGAACAGAACCAAGTCCATGCTCAATCTTCAATTCAGCAATGGTATTATTCTCGGTTGCAATGCCACTAATGAAAGATTCCTCTCCAGAAGCCGTAGTAGAGGTAGTTTCTGCTACACTCGTTCCAGATTCCGGTTTATTTTCAATTCCCGTAGTGGTAATGCATACCCACCGCTGGTGCTGCCCATCATAGATAAGATTGACATAAGAGCCTGCCGGGAGATCACACGTCAACGCATTTCCCTTATAGTCAACAATCGGAACAGCAGGACCATCGGTGAATTTGATATCCGGTTCACTAACCAGATCATGAGTCAATCGAACAACAAGGCTGTACATATCGTTCAGTTCAGACTGACTGATATCAACTGTCCAGTGTTTGCCATCATCGCTATTACCTACTGCAGTTGCATAAGTAGGAACATCGACAACTGCGCCCTGAAGGATAGTGAAGTACAGAGATTCACCGGCATCAAGACCGGTCTTAAAGAGAATCAGTTCTCCAGACTTTGCAAGTTCATAGTCAACGCCACGAACCAACATCAGGTTGTTCTTGATTACTGTAAGTTCATCACAGATTGGATTAAAGTTCGGTACAGTGATTCGTACCGTACCAGCATTCTGCGCGGTATATTCCTCATGAATAACCTTCACTGCATATCGGTAAGTTCCTGCCGTGCTATACGGTTTCGACGGCATTACACCAACCGCTTCCGTATATTTGGTAATCGTAACTACAACCTTTTCTCCCTTGGGGATAACTCCACCATTCAGAAGCTTGATCTTATTGGATACAAAATCCAAATCATAGTCAACGCCATTACGGAGAATCGTCTGATTGAAGTTTACTGTTACACTGAATGTAGCTTCGTCAACGATAGGAAGATCAATTTCAGTTACATCTTCAGCCGCGGTATACACATGATCCGTAGTATCAATGAAGTACGAGAAGATACCCTGCTTTACAGTTTCTACGTACTTTGTAATCTTGAAGTTGATCTCTTCTCCCTTTCGAAGAGCGAAGTTCATCAGATACACATGGTTATTGTCGAGGATCCTATATTCTCTTCCGACAACCAGGATAGTTTGTAAATAGTTGACCTCCAACTTGTCATATAGCCGGTTAAACCCGGGAATATAGATCTCATTCGTTTCATTTGCATCAGCTACGTATGAATAGTCAGACTCTACCGGAATTAGTACTCTAGTGATATTATTTCCGAGGTCATTGTTCATCAGAACCCATGCAGACAAACTCTCGCTCCATACCATAAACAAGCTGGTACCGGCAACCTGTCCGCCCGTGATACCAAACCCATCGCAGCCGATAATCTTTGCCGGGCTTGCACCATTATACGAAAGAGTGGGATCTCCATCCAAGTTCGTATGCAGAGTAAGCAGCAGCGGAAGACCATTTACCAGATTTACATTCTCTACTGTACATTTGAGTGCGGTAGAAGTACCGGAAGAAACGGCTCTATTCAGATGGGAACTATAGCTGATCAGATGTCGGTCATATCCGTTCAAGCTATCCTCAAGCAGCGTTCCATCATCTCGGAACACATTGGTCGTTACTGTTTGCGGAAGTAAGGTATCGAAAACACGAGCGGACAGGTCCGCCCTACGAAGTTTTACTAAACGTTCCATAGTGCGACCTGTCCTTTCATTACTCGTATTATTTATAACGGATTAGCAAATCCGTAATTGTTTAAGCCAGAACGATCGTCTGGAAATACAGCTGGCCGTCGAATGCATTCTCCGGAGCTGCGTCAAGTACCGGAATGGTGCCAAGAGCTGCAATATCAGCCTTGTAAGCCAGTTCCTTCTCACCATGCAGAAGAGCGCCGGTAGCGTTCTCGGTCATCTTGTCAAGAACAGCTGCGTTTGCATGAGCATGCTTCTTAACGATAGCATCCTTAACAGCTTCAACAATCTCATCGTTATTGAAGTAGGTGATAGCAGCCGGGATACCAGTGATACCGGTCCACGGTACACTAGCAGCAGAACCTACAGTGTACTCCTCGAAAGCTTCCAGAGTGCCGAGCTTAGCAACGTCCTTAACAAAGAACATCTTGCCATTGTCGGAAGTCTTAACGGTATCGCCAAGCTGAATGTCAGATACGGTCAGTGCCAGCATTGCAGTTTCGTCTGCAACGACGGTCAGACGCTCAACAGCAGCAGGCGGGATGTTGTCGATAGACAGAACACCCTTTACACGGGAAGCCTGGATCTCGCAGGTCTTCAGACCCTCGATCTCAGCGGTCGTGGTCTCAGCAACAGCGAAGTAATCAGCAGCGTGGTTGCCAAGAGTCTCAGCGTTTGCAACGGTACCAGCAATCTTGCCGTTCTCGTCGCGCTTAACGATCATACCTGCAGTAGCCTCAGCAGATACTGCGGTCTCGTGAACCAGATCGGTCGGCTTACCCTGAACCTCGTCCCAAGTGATGGACTTAGCAGTGGTATCATGGATCTGAACGAAACCAGCGTCGGTGCCGATAGCAGCTGCGTTGTTAAACATGTAGACGTTGCCGTCTGCCAGCTTAACCAGATCACCAACGTTGATCTTCTCTGCAGTCAGAGCAAGCATTGCTGCCTTATCATCAGCCAGAACGGTCTTACCGGAAACATCGGCCGGCAGGTTCTCACGCTTGATGACGTTCTTGATGATACCTGCATCAACGCTGGTCAGTGCAGAACCATCCTTAAGTGCTGCAATGTCAGCCTTAGCGGTGGTCATATCACCCTGGAGAGCAGTGATGCTCTTCTCGTTTGCAGTTACGCGTGCAGTCAGAGCAGTAGCAGCATCAGTGATAGCCTTCTCAGCTACGCCACGATCAGAGATCTCCTGAGTCAGAGCCTCAGCGGTAGCAAAGTAGGTATCCTCGTGACCGTTCAGCGTAGTAGCATTAGCTACAGTACCAGCGATAGTACCGTCTTCCAGACGCTTAACGATCTTGCTAGCGGTTGCAGCGGTGTCAACCATGGTGTCAGCGTATACGATGTCAGCCGGCTTGCCGGTTACGCCAGTCCACGGAACGGATGCTGCAGCACCAACAGAGTAAGACTCGAAAGCCTGCTCCTTCTCGTCGGTACCAAGCTTAGCCTGATCCTTAACGAAATACATGAAGCCGTCATCAGCGGTCTTAACAGTATCACCGTTCTGGATATCAGCAGCAGTCAGCGCAAGCATAGCAGTCTTGTTCTCAACAACCTTCAGGCGCTCCATAACGGATGCCGGCAGGTTCTTGATATCGATTACGCCGTCAAGCTTAGCAACGTCATAAGTAGTCGGGATATCCGATACAAATGCGATGGTCTTGTCACCGTAAGTTACAGACTCCTCGGCAGCGGTAAACTTCTTGGAGAAGGTTACAGCAGCATCGATGTCCTCAACGGTGGAAGTCGGCTTGTCCTTCAGTGCAGCCCAGGTAACCTCCGGGATATCAGACTGGGAGAAGGAAACACGGGTAATGGTCTTGCCAGCGTTTACTACGTACAGTGCGTAGTCCTCGCCGTTCTTTACAGAAAGAACCATACCAGCATGTGCAGCATCAGCGTTTGCAGTTACCCAAGCCTGAGCAGCATCGGAGGTGTCGAACACGTGCTCGCCAACCATCTGACAGGAACCATCGGAACGAACGATAGCCAGGCTGTAGTCCTTAGAACCATTCTCAGCGTCAACAGAACCGTTGGCGATTGCTACGATCTGGCCGGCGTACGCATAGGTACCAGCCTCTTCAAGGTATTCAACGAACTGCGCCTTAGTGTTCCAAACGGAAGTATCATCAAGCGGATATGCACCGTTACGATGATTGAAAGTCAGTGCGTTAAACGCGTACTGGGGCATCTTAGACAGATAGGGATTAGTAGCCATTTATTAACACTCCTTTCTTACAGCGTAACGTTGAAGGTCATTGCAGCTGCGGTCGGCTGAGCCCATGCCAGCGTTGCTACAGTGTAATCCTTCGAAGCGAAACCATTTGCACCCTCTACAGCTACAGTAGCGAAAGCGAACTGACCAACAACGTTGGTGTTAGAACCCTCTACGTACAGAACCTTAGAGATGGTGGTACCGATGGCCTTATCAAATGCAATCGTGCACTTCTTAGAGCCCTTCGGAATGGTCATGGTGAAGGTGGAACCCTTCTTCAGTGCACCAGAAGATGCAGTCAGCTTACGGATGTCAGCAGAGGTAGCCAGAGCCTCGGAGCTGGTAGAATCAGCGCCATAGAAGCCCTTACGGATACCGGTGTAAGACAGAGCTGCGGTCTTGGAACCAGCAGCAATACGGCCAGCCGGCGAATCATCGCCCAGGTTGTCCTTCTTCAGTGCGCCCTGGCCATAAGCACAGGTAGCGGTGAAGGTTACAGTACCCTCGCCCAGAGTTGCAGTATACTTGTACTCAGCCGGGTTGGTGGTGCCGGTTACAACGTCGGAAGTGCCGTCGTTGATCTTGTGAGAGGTGATATCACCAGCATCATGCTTGGTGAAGGTTGCACGAATGGTAGCATCAACTGCAGTACCAACTTCGTACGTGCCCTTAGCAGTACCAGAAGCTACAGCAATAGCCTCAGTCGGTGCGGTGTAGGTAGCGGCAATTCGCTGCTGAACCAGGTGCGCAATTACGTCGGCCAGGTTATCACCGAGCTTAATCTTATCGCCAACAGCGTAAGCGCCAATAGCCTTACCCTTGACCTCGATCTCCTTGCCTACCTGGGTAATAGTACCCGAAGTAGCCGGATGGATCTTGTCCCAGTCCTTCTGAGCCTTGTCATACTTCTTAATCTCGGTAAGAATAGTAGACATACAAGAATTCACTCCTTATTTTATTATTTTTCTATTGGATTAACCATTAGAAATGGTGAACTTATTATGCTTAATGATGATAAGCTGAAGTTCGTCACCTTTAGATAATTTACCGTTGAGCAGTGAAATAGACGCTCCATCGGTAGCCACACTATAATCAATACCAAACCGAAGAACAGTTTGATTATAGTTTACCAACAGAACGTCGCTATCAATATCAAGATCTTTCACAGGAATCGTGGATGTGTTGTCTGCAGTGCATTCAAATACAGTGCTGATTACATTGAATTTGTTTGCATCATTAGACAACCAATTCTCGATCACATTGACTCGTCTTGGAATATTCTCAATTGCATTTTCCAAGCGTCTGTCAATTAACTGTGCAGTCTGATAGATGATATTCTTACTCATATCGGCAAGAATCCATCGATCGAGAAGCTCATCACGAATAAGCATTATAATACTGTTCGCAGTGAGGAGCTCCTGCTTGATAGCTTTTCCGTAAAGATCAGTCAGAATGTACTCTTTACTACCGTTGAAGGTCCAAGTTGCAGTGGGCTGTACATCGTTTGTGAGCTTTACAACCATAACAAACAGGTCTTCCAGCTCCTTATCAATCGTTACCGACTGAGACGTTCCATTGCCTTCTGCGGTGGTAAAGTTCTGCATGCTGTCCTCATCACGAATCCAGTACAGGAACTGACGAGTAGCAGCATCATACTGACCCAAATAAGAGATATGATTAACCGAATCAACAAACGACAGGGAAGTTGCATAATCGGTAATCTTATTGATAGTAAGAAGGCCATTCTCTGCCGGAAGACCAAGTGCTTTATATTCCGTAGATTCGGTATGAGCAATCAGTACAGCAGGCTGAGCCATCTTGGAGATGATCGTATCAACCGTAACACTATTCAGATCAGTGATACCCGGTACATGAAGTACGGAGCTATAGAAACGGAGATTGCCAATACGATCAGCATTCAACTCTCCGGTATCATAATTGTACTTCTCTTCAATGAACTTCAGAGCTTCAATACTATTCGGCGTGCGGATTTCCAGTGTGGTAGGATCCTTGAAGTAGAATACACCGGTAGCATAGTTAATACCGAGCTCACCAGGTGCAAGAAGCTCTTTATGCTCCGGATCTACATCAGGGAGAATAAAACGGAAGATATCCGTAAATAGCTTGATAACGTCTTCGCTAAGCGGTTTAGAAGCCATTATTTAAACCCCTTTCTTATTAACTTATTAAAATGTCCAGATCCGTATTTACTCACATATAGAGATCTATATTATAGTAGTAGAAAGAAGAAACA
>ERZ1026868.1262-NODE-1262-length-13372-cov-6.264699_pt1 | contig 13372 bp, 10 predicted proteins | sample MGYA00380164_ERZ1026868 | MGnify/ENA primary metagenome ERZ1026868 (study PRJEB33269, sample SAMEA4719800) | human gut metagenome | biome: human-associated habitat; feature: organic feature; material: feces | place: Cameroon | collected 2013-10 ... | reverse complement strand
ATTATAAGTTAATATGTTCTTATTTTTCTAGTTTCTAGTTTTGGGGCATCTCACCGAAAAATGAAGTGATACTTACTACCTATAGAAAATCTTATTTTATCTTAGCACACTTATTTCAAATCGTAAACCTTTTCTTTGTTTTTTTCTTGATTTTTATTAAGCAATAGCGTAAAGTAAGACACACATGGGAGGAATTTATACATATGGAAAACCTATTGCTTTACAAATTGATGATTTTATATATGCTTGACCGCACAGACTATACAATGACGAATTCCCTGATTTCTGATTTTATTGTCGGGAAAGAATATACATCTGTTTTTAATCTGCACGAATCGCTGAGCGAACTGATCAACGATTCATTTATTTCCACCGATACAATCCGCGATACGATTCATTACAAGATCACAAGCGCCGGAGAGGAAGCGCTCTCCTATTTCGAGAACCGGATTCCATACGCAATCAAGGAGGACATCCTGCAATACTTAAAGACAGAACGAATCAAGGTAAAGAATGAATCCGAGATTTATGCAGACTATTATAACCGCGACGCCAACTGGTATACGGTACAATGCATCATCAAAGACCGGAAAGATACCCTGATTGATCTGAAATTCGACGTTCCAACAAAAACACAAGCCGAAACTATTTGCAACAACTGGCGTTCCAAAAGTTCCGGCATATATGAATACTTGATTAATCAGCTATGGACATCGAAGTCGAAATAGAATCTTCAATCAGATTCCAGATCTCCTCTTTTCCCTGTTTTGAAACAGCGGAGAAGGGGATTATTTTTGTTTCTTTTCCGCATCCAAGCTTTTCACGAATCACTTTTATGTTTTTGTCTTTCTGACTCCGTTTGATCTTATCTAACTTTGTCGCTATAATAACCGGTTCGTACCCATTCGCAACAATCCAGTTATACATTGTAACATCGTTTTCTCCCGGCGCATGGCGAATATCGATCAAAAGCAAAACCGCTTTCAACTGTGTAGATGCATGCAGATAACGTTCGATCATCTTCCCCCATTTGTTACGGATCTCCTGCGATACCTTCGCATATCCATAACCCGGCAGGTCTACAAAATACAAATTCTTATTAATGTTATAGAAATTAATCGTCTGTGTCTTGCCGGGCGATGCCGAAGTCCTCGCAAGCGATTTCCGGTTGAGTAAACCGTTGATCAGCGAAGACTTTCCAACATTTGATTTGCCCGCAAATGCAATCTCCGGGAATGTATTATCCGGCAATTTACTCGTAATGCCGCATACTGTTTCTAATTCTGCTGATTTGATCACCATTACGCAATTGAATCCTCTTGCTTTATCCGCTTCCTTGAAGCGTTCTTCTTCGTTCTAGGTTCATCTGAGCGTTCGATCACAGGTCCTGAGATACCATCTACCATATCCTTTGTGATACGACAGCTTACAACGGTATCATCCGAAGGAATCTCATACATCTGTTCCATGATCGTCTTCTCGATGATTGCACGCAATCCTCGCGCACCTGTCTTTCTTGTCATCGCTTCCTTCGCAATCTCACGCAGGGCATCCTCATCGAAGATCAGCTCCACGCCGTCTAACTCGAACAGCTTCTTATACTGCTTGCAGATAGAACTCTTCGGCTCTGACAGAATCCGTACCAGCGCATCCTCATCCAGCAGATCCAATGTGACACTGACCGGAACACGTCCGATAAACTCCGGAATCAGACCATATTTTACGAAATCTTCTGGCAGTACCTGCTTCAATATCTCGCCAACCTTCTTATCGGAAGAACGATCTGCAATCTCTGCATTAAATCCGATGGATTTTTTGCCGATTCGATTCTCGATAATCTTCTCCATACCCTCAAATGCACCGCCACAGATAAAGAGAATATTCGTTGTATCGATCTGGATGAACTCCTGCTGTGGATGCTTTCTTCCACCCTGTGGAGGAACCGAAGCAACCGTTCCCTCAATAATCTTTAAGAGTGCCTGCTGTACTCCTTCACCCGATACATCTCTTGTGATAGATACGTTCTCAGATTTCTTTGTGATCTTATCGATTTCATCGATATAGATAATGCCATGCTGTGCACGATCGATATCATAGTCAGCTGCCTGTATCAGTTTCAGTAAGATATTCTCTACATCCTCGCCGACATATCCTGCCTCTGTCAGTGCCGTTGCATCTGCAATCGCAAACGGAACATTCAAAAGCTTCGCAAGTGTCTGTGCCAGATATGTCTTACCGGATCCCGTTGGTCCAATCATAATGATATTACTCTTCTGAAGTTCAACATCGAAATCCTTCTCTGCCAGAATACGCTTATAATGGTTGTATACAGCAACCGATAACACTTTCTTCGCCTGTTCCTGTCCGATTACATAATCATCAAGGAACTCCTTGATCTCCTTTGGTTTTAAGAGATTGATCTCCGATTCGGAAGGCTCGTTATCAAATTCGTCCTGTATGATTTCCGAACAGATCTCGATACATTCATCACAGATATATACATTTGGTCCGGCAATCAGCTTACGCACCTGTTCCTGTGACTTATTACAGAACGAACATCTTACCTTTTTCTTATCGTCTACACGATTTGCCATTCTAATTATCTCCTAACTAAGGTGACACCCTATCTATTAAACTTCCTTGCAGTTCTCACCCAGGAATTCCAGTGCCTTTCTGGAAGCGATATCCTTCTTGATATTCTCCATCTCAGGTGCACCGATCATATCCTTGAGTTCTTCCGGCTTCATCTGATACTGTGTAGCCATATCCTGAATCTCAGCATCTACATCATCATCGCTTACAACGATGTTTTCTGCTGCTGCAACTGCCTCAAGTACAAGACTTGTCTTGATTCTTGCGATTGCATCCGGCTTCACACGCTCTAAGAACTCTTCCTTTGTTGTTCCCATAAGCTGGAGATACTGCTCCATCTGAAGTCCCTGATACATCATTCTCTGAGACATCTCATTTACGATTCTCTCCTGATTGTACTTGATCATAGCTTCCGGAATCTCAACCTCAGCTGCTTCAGCGATCTTCTCTACAACCTTAGACTGTTTCTCGCGCTTTGCCTGCTCTTCCTTCTTTACTTCCAATGTCTTCTTCTTATCTTCCTTGTACTCAGCAAATGTCTCGAAAGAAGATACATCACTTGCGAACTCATCATCAAGCTCTGGAAGCTCTAATGCAGAAATTGCAAGAAGCTCTACCTTGAATACTGCCGGCTTACCCTTCAGCTCATCTACATGATACTCTTCCGGGAATGTTACATTCACATCGAACTTATCGCCGATGTTCTTACCAACGATCTGATCCTCGAATGTATCGATGAATGAGTGTGAACCAAGTGTAAGCTTGTAGTTCTCGCCCTTACCGCCTTCAAATGCAACGTCATCTACAAAGCCTTCGAAGTTGATTGTAACTTCATCGTCCATCTGTGCTGCTCTGTCTGTTACGTCGATCTTTCTACCGTTCTCCTTCTGATCCTTGAGGATCTCTGCCATAACGTCCTCGTCTGTTACAGTCGTGTCGATCTTCTCGATCTCAACGCCCTTATACTCACCGATCTTGATCTCTGGCTTTACAGCTACAGTAGCTGTGAAGATGAAATCCTTACCCTTCTCGATCTGTGTTACATCGATCTCCGGGTTAGATGTAATCTCTTCTTCGCAATTCTCAAGTTCCTTTGGATAATACTCATTTATAAGCTGATTTGCAGCGTCTTCGTAGAATACAGCAGGACCGTACATCTTCTCGATAAATGCCTGTGGTACTTTGCCCTTACGGAATCCAGGTACAGAGAACTTACCCTTCTGCTTGTTATATGCTGTTGCAACTGCCTTTGTAAACTCCTCTGCCGGTACTGTGATTGTCAACTTCGCCATGCTTCCGTCTAATTTTTCTACTGCTAAACTCATTTGTTTTTTTCCTCCTTAACTTACAACGCCTACGATACCTGTAAGCACTATTCTCTGCATTATATCATAAGATTTTTCGCAAGTCTATATTTTACGCAAAAAAACCGTTCAAAAAAGAGCTTGTTTCTATATCTTATGCGATAACGTTATCCATTATCACTGATATAGAAACAAACTCCCTTACGTGGTCTTACTTTACATCTGTCTTAAGGTAAGATTACTTACCAGACATCTGCTGCTCCTGCTTCTTGATCATCTGTCTGACCATCTCGCCACCGATAGAACCGCTCTCACGGGAAGTAAGATCTCCGTTATAACCCTGCTTCAGGTTTACACCGAGCTCATTTGCTACTTCCATCTTGAACTTGTTCATAGCATCCTTAGCCTCTGGTACGCTTGTTGTGTTTGAGTTCTTCATAATCAGTTACCTCCATAATTTGATTTAAGACATGTTTGTCTTACTCTTATTATGTTCGATATGCGAAGAACTATAACTGTCAATTATTAGAAATTTATTGTCCTTTTTTCTTCTTCATGATGAGAACAATTCCTGCACCTGCAAATGCAAATGCACAGACAAGCAATACGATCGGCGTTGCATCTCCAGTCTTTGGAGAACCGGATGCGCCCATATAAGTATACTTTACAGGGTTCTTCGAAGTATTCTGTCCGCCGTTGTTTCCGTTATTGCTGTTATTTCCCGGTGTCACCGTTGTGTTCTGCGTTTTATCGTTTCCGTTAACGTCCGTACCGCCGTTATTGTTCCCCGGCTGCTCCGTCGTACCCGGATTTTCGGTTGTATCCCCCTTCTTTGTTGAATAGAACCATGCAAGAATTACCATATCCTTTGAGATATTCGAGTAATCCTGATCCCATCCTTCAAATGTATATGTATAATCCTTGGTCGGCGTCTTCGTCGGTGTACCTTCCGGAGGTGTTGCAGAAGCACCTTCTTCTACGGTCTCTGTCTTCAGGACTTTTCCATCTCCGTCCTTCCATACAACCGTGTAAGTCTTTGGCTGTGTCACACGGTACAACGCGTAAGTTGAGAAACGGTCTGTGTTGATGATTACATAATCATGTGTCAGTGTCGCCTCACTCGCATCCGTCCATGTCTTGAATGTATAATCAGTACCCTCTGCATGCAGCGATGCCACCTTGATATTCTGTCCGGCCAGGTCTTCCAATGGGAAGGAGATTGTGACTGGATCTGCAAGGCGTGCAAGTCTGGTCGAATTCTTTTCTACATAATTACCGTCCTTGTCATATACATTTTTCTCAATATACAGGTTGATATACCGTACGATTTCTGCGCGCTTACCAAGCTTGTCTGCGAAGATTCCCTGTTCAGCACTTGTAACATCGCTTACCTTGATATAACTAGCATGAAGTACTATATCAATACGTCCACCAGCAGCTACAATCGCCTGATCCTCCGGTGTGATATTCCCGGAATATTTCTCTGTGTCATAAATCTTCTCAAGTCCATCAACAGCAACTTCAACGTCTCCATCATCAATCAAAACTCTCGTTGAATAACCATCTAACTCAAAGTTTACGCCACCATTTCCACCGGATGCACCATAGTTCTCCGGATATGTAATCAATCCTCCTTCGACAGTAACAAAAGCTTCTTTCGAGAATGTACCATTCGTTGCTACGATACGGTAGGTTCCATCTGAGATTCCGGTAAACATATATCTGCCATCCTCAGAATCCGCTGCAACAACATCACCACCGATATTGGTCGTTCCGTAATACAGATTCACATAGATTGGCTTCTCCTTCTCAGACTTCGGCATACTGTCTGCATAAACCGCATTTCCAAATATCGTTGTGGTCGAAGCCCCGGTCAAAGTCTGGAAACGTCCTGTAATTACACGTTCTTCTGAGGACTTCTCCGTAACTGCACGCACGCGATACTCATACACTGTATTCGGTGTCAGCTTTGTAAAATCGTAATGCATTGTAATTACACCATTTGCATCGTCCTTATTGACTAATACCGAATCAAAGGCTGTATCTGTTGCTTTTTTGTACTCAATTGTACAATTTGTTTTTGATACCGGATTCGTACCCGGCTTTACAGTTACATCAATATGTGCCGCCGTGCTGGTAATCTTCGTAATCGGTGTTGCCTGCAGTTCAAGCGGAATAAAGCTGACCGGTTTTGACGCATTTCCTGCAATATCACATGCAATAATCTCATAGCTTGCGCTTCCATCTGCCTTGAATGTACCTTTGACTACACCATCTGTCTCAGTAACTGCAATCAGCTTGCCATTCACACGCACATTCTCAACATCAACTCCACTTATTGTATCTACTGCCTGAAAACTGATATTTACATTTCCTTCTGCGTCTACGATGGAATCGGTAATTGTCACATCCGGTCCATCAATATCTACCTTCGCCGTTGTTGTAACTGTCTCACTCTGGACGTTCGATTCACTCTCTGCCCACGCCTGTACTTCCACGTCGCCCTGCATATCTGACTGAAGATCAAATGTTGTCTCAGCTTCTGAGAATACGCCTGATTTTTCACGTGTTGCCCCAGCACTTGTATAGATGATCTTATAATAGGTTGTTACAGGTACGCCACCCTCAGTCTGTGTACTTGACTGAATTGTCACCGTTGGCACAGCCTTAATCAGCCATCCGTCATTTCCTCTTGCTCCATCTGTGCCTTCGGCAATCGAAACCTTCGGAGCATCTGGTTTCTCCGAAGAGATATAGCTGTATGTTACAGAATCCGTCGTCTGATTGCCTGCGCGGTCTGTAACAACTACATAATAAGTACCACTCTCTTCAATCTTCTGACTCTGCGACATTGTGAATGTTCCGTCTGCCGTCCATTCGTTGATCGGATCTGTATCTGTGCTTCCCTTATAAAGCTTGATAGAAGCAATACCGCTTTCATTTTCTTTCTCTGATGCATCCATTACCAATGTTACATTCGACTGGTATTTCTTCTGGCTCTTTCCGTCATCTGAAAGCTTCAGAGTTGGAGCATTTCCATCAAACAGGAACGGTCCCTGCTGCGCAACCGCTACCTGGTTTCCTGCATTGTCATAGACAACCGCGGAGAATTTATACTCACCCGGTGTATAATCTGCAGATTCTCCTGCCCGGATACTCTGCTTAAATGTATACTCTTTCAGCTTTGCATCCTTTGTCGCACTTGCTCCAAGTGCCTCTTCTGTTACATGTTTCTCTGCACTGGCTGTATTAATTGTCCAATCTGCATAATTAATACCACTATCGCTATCTTCTGCCTGAATCGTTGCCGTAATTGTGTTGTACCATGTGTCTGGCAGAATATCCGAGCCATTGCCCTGAAGAGTCATTGCTGCAGTTGGTAAGGCATCCTCAACCATCCATTCGTAATATGCATCATCCACATTCGTTCCGGTATTGTTATCCTTCTTATAGCAAACCAGTTTTGTGTATGCAGATTCTGACTTTTTCTCATCTGTTACCCATACAACCAGCTGACCACGATCTGTATTTCCAATCGTGATTGTTGCCGCATAATCACCGCCGCCAAGATCTGTCATCCGTACATCCGTTGTCTTATCCGGTTTTGCAGATGCACTTGTTCCTTCCGGTGCAAAATAGTAATGCAATGTCTCACACTTACTGTAATCCGAATGATACGTAATCGTAAGGATCATCGCAGACTGTCCATTCTGCGAATGATAGTATGATCCAAATCCAAACTGGTTCACCAATCCTGCCGGAGCTACCGTATGACTCTTATACACCGGTATCTTCGTATCAATCTTAATTGGTCCAGGAATTGTATAGATATCCGTCACTGCTTTTGTCTTCGAACTATATAACTGGAAACGGATATTTGTATAAGTTCCATCAGCAGTCAGCGCATCCGAACCTTTCTTGAAAAGCTTCTCTACTTCTGACCGGCCCATTGTATCTGTGATGTCTCCCTGACTACCTGTAAGAATTCTTACACTGTCATATTCGTTATCCGCAACAATCGTATATTTCGAATACCAGTCACCACTTGGCTGTTCCAATATATGGTAATTGTCCTTAGCTGCGTCTCTTGTAACCGTGAATGTCGGAACCGGTGTGTTCACTACGATTCTGTAGTTTCCATCTGTCCGGAAAGTTGGTGTAATTGAGTATCCTTTTCCTGCGCTGCTGTAAAGCTTCCGATTGCTTGTGTATGCAGATTTATCATTCAGATAAGCATTAAACAATGCATCCGGATTATCTTTATAATCTGCATCCGCAATTTTTTCCGGATTTGTTACTGTCAGCATGCATTTCGGATCATCCTGTCCAAACTTCACACTTGTTACCGCATCCTTATATGTGACATCCACATAGAGCGTACGCTGTGTAATCTCTGCCGCATCCGACACCTGCAATGTACCTGTATCGCTTATTCCCTGCAGTTTATAGCACTTTTCTTTTCCAGTTGAAGTCGTAATAACCGGATTGCTAAGCTCAATTGTCTTTCCTTTACCAACATCTTTTCCTGCTACGCCATTGGTTGGAAGAATCTTTGCCGTACTGTCAAATGTAACCTTCACTCTATCTGTACCAATACACGACGGCTGGCTATCCACATCAACCGCCTGTACATCTGCTGTCTGTTGTACAGGAATCGTATCCGATGCGTCATATTCCTTCGTCAATGCATTTCCTGCATAGTCATAAACCGTTCCGATTGTTACCGGCAACGGATTGATTATAATATGCAGTGTGTACGTCAGATTTGTTGCATCCGGATTATTTTTATCCTCAATCGTAAATTGATAGGTTGCATCCACAATATTAGTCGGAGTTCCACTGATCTTGAAGGAATCCGGCTGTGCCGAAATACTTAATCCAAATCCTGCCAGATTCGTTCCTATCTCGTTCATCTTACTCAGGACTATCTTAGGACTTTCAATTCCATCATAGCTATATTTCGCCGTGATCTTCTTATCAAACGGCATACCATATGTTCCCTCGATTGTGACCGTATTACTTTCGTCAGAAGCTTTTTCATCATTTACATAGATGTCTACATTCTTGTATACCCACTGACCTACTAAGGTTAATCCTTCCACATTCGGATTCGTTGCCAGTCCATCATCCGTTTTTTGCTTCACAAGCGCAGGGACACCCTCGCTGCCAAGTGTCACTGGAAGCTCTGTTCCTGCTGCATATGTATCTCCGGTATTCTCAATCTTCCATCCTGCAAAGTAATAACCTGTGTTCTTGATCAGATCACTACTCAATGGTTTAAGTGTCAGTGTTCCATTATACGCAACAGTTACTTCTTCCGAACTGCTTCCTGAATTTACAGGCTGCAGTTTGTCCACAAGATTTGTATCTGTATCATCGAAATATTTGTATGTGATTTTCAGATTCTGCATCGGCTCCCACTGAACTGGAAGAGAATAATCAGTAACTGTATAATCTGATATTTGAAGTGTAAAATCGGTTCCAGGCTGCTGACCGCCAATCGTGCTGCATGTATATCCCCACTTATAATAATGGTTCTGCGCTGCGGTTGGTATTTTATACGAAATCTGCGGGCAGAGTTCACCATCCACTGGATTTGGAACAGAGACAGTATCATCCTTTACCGCAGCGGTATCATCTCCAAGATCATCTCCAAATATAATGTGATATGCAATACGAGTCAGCTTCACGTAGACAGTATAATTTGTCTGTCCTTCCGCTTGGGTAATCTGCGTAATTTTTGTTGTACATGTTGCGTCCTGATACAAGTCTCCTGCCTTAAAATATTTACTGTCCAGATTGAATAATTTCAACACATCTGCGCTTCCCGGCAAGGTCATCGTTCCATCTGACAGGGTATAATCATGTGTTACATCTCGAATTTGTGTTGCCCCAACTTGAGTTACAACTGGATGGAATGTAACATGAATCGTATTCTCCGCATCTGCATTCTCAGCATCATCGCCTACTACTGGAAGGATTCCTTCCTCCAGTTGGTCATCCAAAGCATATGTATTGATTGCATTTCCGTCTGAATCCACATCGGAATCATACGTTGCATCCGTCGCCGTATTCGTCAGTGCCGCATTCGCATCATCGCCGTTATTCACAGCGGATGACGTCAGGAAGAGCGACTGCGTAATAAGCAGTGCCACTACCATAATGGACGCGACCATCTTCTTGCCGTTTCCACGTCCCCAGCATATTGCATGGGATATTGCCGTCACAACAGCAACCAAAGCAAGCATCGGATAGACTAATATCCGGTGTTTCTTTCCAATCTCCAATAATTTACTTACCAGCTTGTCTTTCAAGTTCATACTTACACCTCTCTGTAACCATACATTCTTCTATATATATCGTCATTTATGCCATAACTAGTTATACTTGTCCGTAATTATAGTTCATTGTAACATACTGGTATATAAATTCAAATAGTTTTTATAAAATTTTCTACAAAATATAGGGGTTGCGAATGAAAAAATAACTTATTTTGTATTTAGGTGCTGGCCAAAGCTCCTTTTACTAATGAAACCACGCCTGTTTCCAGAGTGGGACATAAGAACCGTCTAAGAAAGACGCCTGATTCTGGTTGAGATACGCAAGTTCCTTCTGATACTCACTGATCGTCATACCTTTGTGATAGAAAGGCTGTTCCTCTACCATCGCCGGATTCATCAGCTCCGCATACACGATCGGCTTCCGTTCTCCACCCTCGCTATTGAATTGTTGTTCTCCCATGAAGTTCCTCCTTCCATACCCTATTTTCCGAAGGCCGCCAAACAGCCTTCTAATAAAATAATATAGACTCCTTCCGGATATTTCAAGAGAAAAAACAAAATGCTACAAATTGTAGCATTTTTATGTAAACTAAAAGGGCACCAGCTGTAAACGGCACCCTTTTTTGTTCTTATTTCTGATTGTCTGGCATCTTCCGGAGATATCTGACAACATCCGTCTGTCATTACTCCGGATACACAAGCCGCTCCTCGGAAATGTTCTCAAGCACCTCCGTCAGATACTTCTTACTCAGATATTTCGCCATCGGCAGGTTCATGTCGAGATAGTTTCCGCAATCCCGCGCACACGCACCCGGCACTTCTCCCTCGAACTCACTCATAAATGTATAAAGCTCTTTCAGCAATGGCACGATATCCTTCGACTCATACTCGCCTGCCAAGATCAAATAGAATCCCGTCCGGCATCCCATTGGTCCGAAATAGATGATCTTCTCTCCGTAGTCCTTATGATTCCGAAGAAATGTTGCTGCCAGATGTTCAATTGTATGCACCTCTGCTGTATTCATCACCGGTTCATAATTCGGTCTGGTCATACGCAGATCAAATGTTGTAATTACATTTCCGCCGACGTTATCTTTTCTTGACACATACACGCCCGGAAGTAAATTCAGATGATTGACTGTAAAGCTTGCTATTTTCTCCATGTTTTTACCTGCTTTCTTATTGATTGTATATTGTCATTTTCGTTCTATATTGTTCTTGTTATATATCATCCTTGTCCTATATCGTTCCTGTTCTATAGCTTTCTTGTTATATATCATTCTCGTTCTATATTTCAACTCATCCAGATTTGGCATGTAATTCTATTTTACAGGTACTCACCTATGAGGCAGCTCTTATTCTATACATTTTCATATCCTGCGACAATAGCCTGCACAAGCTTCACGCTGTGCGCGATTGCCTTCGCCTCAAAGGTTGGATAATCTTCGGTTGCACTGTCATCCGCCTTATCCGAAATTGCCCGGATGATCAGAAATGGAGTCTGATTCAGGTAAGCAGCCTGTGCGATTGCAGCGCCTTCCATCTCGGTACAATCCCCTGCAAATGTATTCAGAATAAATTCTTTTTTCGTCTTATCGGAGATAAACTGATCGCCACTGACCACGCGTCCTTCAAATACATGAATATCCGGGTTCACACGCTCGCAGCATTCCTTTGCCAGCTCGCGCAGCTTCTCATCTGCGACAAATGTCGATGTCTCCATCCGTGGAATCACACCCGGTTTATATCCAAAACCGGTCGCATCCATGTCATGCTGCAACGCATCGGTCGAAAGTACGATATCTCCGATATCAATCTTCGCGTTTAAACTTCCGGCGATTCCTGTGTTGATTACGGCATCAACACGATACCGGTCGCACAGAATCTGTGTGCAGATTCCAGCATTAACCTTTCCGATTCCAGAGCGGACAACGACGACATCCTTGCCGTTCATCGTTCCTTTATAGAATTCCATGGATGCCTTTGTCTCGACTGTGACATCCTGCATTGTTTCCTTTAATTTTGCAACTTCTTCATCCATTGCGCCGATAATTCCGAGCATTTTTGTTCCTCCTTAATATACCAACCGCCAACTGCAAATAATCTATTTATCCAAAGTTGAATCACATTACCAACTTGTACTACCTTGTTATTTGCAGTTGTCGGTTTCCATCATTGACATTTACCTTAGAAATGCGCGAGAGATTCTCTTGCATTTTCTACCTTATTACATAATGTTTCGTAAATGGCTGTGATTCCTGCATCATCGCAGGATGCTTCCGGCAGGTCTGCAACATAGAACTCGTTCAGAATATACATTGCCAGCTCCTGCAGCTTCTCGCCACGGCCACTCTGCTTATGTTCCACCATCTTCTGTCCGGCTGTACGAATCAAAGCATGCCATGCTGTGACAAATTCCCGGTTCTTCTCTGGGCATCGCAAGCAGGTCCACTTTTTCACCTTGATCTTCGCAAGGTTCTTCTTGGCACATTCGCCTGTCTGCAAGAAATAAGAGAACTCTCCCTTGTCATCATAGACTCTTCCAAGCGGGAACAACCGGCAGATTCCCGGTCGCACATCATGAATCCGGCAGCGCCCATCTGCATCAAGATAAGCACAGCGATCCTGTTCTTTCATGCTGAGATTTGGCAGAATCAAGCCATCCACGATATTCAGCTCCACATTTCCGGTTGCAAGGAGCTGTTCAAACGTCAGCTTCGTTCCCTCCGAAAAATTCTTCAACAGCCAGATATCATACGGATCCAAGATGATAGAATTTCCCATGCCCATGCAGCATTTGAAACAGCCATCACACCCATCCGTATCCGCTTTCACCATATCATTTTCTCTGTAAGTCCGTCCATCGGATATCTCTTCTAGACTACATTCGCGTATCATATGTAACTCCTTTTTCTGTAACTTTTTCCACGTAACGATAATAGCAGAATTATTTGCGTAATACAAGAGGATACCTTTCGTGAGGTATCCTCTTTGTGTTTTTACTAGCCTTATTTATTTTTTATGTAATTTAAGAAGCTTACAACAACTAACAACAAGGTTAAAATCTCCATCGTACTCATACGACTTTTCTCCTTTCTTTTTATATTAAAAGGCTGCTATAATTCACATTCATGCATTAAACAAAAACATCCTTCTATATATAGACTGTCTCTTATACACATCTGACGCTGACGA
>ERZ1026868.1259-NODE-1259-length-13393-cov-9.171698_pt1 | contig 13393 bp, 17 predicted proteins | sample MGYA00380164_ERZ1026868 | MGnify/ENA primary metagenome ERZ1026868 (study PRJEB33269, sample SAMEA4719800) | human gut metagenome | biome: human-associated habitat; feature: organic feature; material: feces | place: Cameroon | collected 2013-10 ... | reverse complement strand
CAGAGGAAGGGAAACCTCAACAAACCAGAAAGGAATCACGATGACTAAAGCGTATCTTACTACACAGGAGAACATTCTTCTGTACCTTCGGGGGCACGTCTTCGCGGGCGGATACCTTTACGAGCGGGAAGAGTTTTGCAAGTTCGTGCAGGTAAGGCGAATAAATGAGGACTTCCTCGGAACAGACGCATCAAAGGACTATAAGAGTTCCGAGAACCCCGACGGATGGGAACGAGTAAAGGTTGTTGTAGGGGGTAACAAGTAAATGTCTGAACGTATGGAAGTATGGTGCAAGCGGTTGCATAGAGCCTACAGTCACATTCCGCTTGCTCATATAGAAGCTATCATTAGCGCAGTCTTGTATGATTATAAGATTGGAGAGTTGACTCAGGCAGAAGTAAAGGTTTTACTTTATGATATGTTTGTCGAACGTCTTCGAGCCGAACGAATGGAGGGTGTAATCAATGACTAATTTCCGTTTTCTTGCTGTCCAGTACCTGCGTGCGAACACGCTGAACGAAATCTGTAACCTTGCGAACCGTAACTATAAGGGCTATACATCCGACGAACGTAAGTGCTTGATTGCTATTGCCCGCGTTGTCACTATGGAGATTCTTGAGAAGAGAAAGGAGGAGCGGGAGCAGAATGTGTAATTTGTTGGTCGCTTTCATGCTGGTCTTGCTGGTGACATGGGGGTTAGAACAATGATGTATAGCGTAGCGGTGTATGAGTATTATAACACTTGCAAAACAAGATACACAAGAAACAAAGACGAAGCCGTGGAGTGGTTTAGGAACGCTGTAGGCACTTGTGTGCGGGTTATCATGTATCACGGATGTTATATAGTAGGGAGATGGGAGGATTACAATGAGGCAAGTGCGGTTGACCGATGAGCAGTTTGACGAACTGCAAAAGAAGGGCTACACATTCACGGCGAAAAGCTATTACTGGATGTGCTACGAAGGTAACATTGCGAACAGAATCACCAAAGAAGAGTTCATGACACGCGACGTTTCCGAACCTTTCCATTCAATTGAACAGGTTCGCGTGTATCGCAAAATCAACCCGGTTGACTGGGACGAATGACTTACAGCTGACCTAACGGCTACACGGGGAGAAAGGCAAACTTATGCGTAACGTAAAAATCACAAGTATCACCGTCACCGAGGAACAAACGAGACAGGTCAAGGAGATAATGGAGACATCCGGGTGGTCGTTTTCAGAGACTGTCCGCCGCTGTGTGGGCGCTTGCTACGCGGAACTCAAACGAACGAACCGATTGAAGAGAGGTAAGAACAATGGCAAGATGGAATAAGCTGTTTGCGCAGTCCACATCGGTAAATGACCGTCCCCTGCCAGCGCCCGTTTATGAGGGCGGCAGAGTTCCGAAGTCTGTAACCTTGCAGATGGTCAAGAAGGAAATCAAAGCCTTAACTGACCTTATGGCAAAGCGTTATAAAGCGGCAGTGAAGAAGGGCGTTGAGCATAGCGCAGTGGAGAAGTATGAGCGCGGTTATTGGGAGAAGCCTTCGACTATTCGCACAGTTGCTGAGGGCGTCAAACAGATTCGCGAGATGTGGGCAGTCGTTACAAAAGTCGGCACAGCGAAGAATGCTTTAGCAACACAAAAAGAAGGCTACATGAAAGAGTACGAGGGACTCAAGCGAACAGGTTGGTTTGATGAGAACGAAATGACGTATGAAGATTTTCTAAAATTCCGGAAATTCTACGGCATCTATCAGTCAGCTTATAAAGAATCCATGTATTATCAAGTCCTTGATGACTACGCTACAAACTTCTTCGGGGAAGGTTCAAAGATGCGCCGTTTCCGAAAAATGGATATTATCAAACTGTTGAAGCGGTGGAACTATTGGGAGAAGCAAGCCGCAATAGCGGGAGAAAAAGCGAGGGAACGACTACGGGCGGGCAATTTTGTTCCCGCCGATAGCATCAGGAGGAAATAAATGCGTAGTGTATATGATGGCATAGGGCAACTTACAGCGTTGACGCCTGACAACGAGCGTTGTAAGCAGATGTATGCAAATGGCATTCTTGCGTTTGACATCGAGACGACAAGGCTTGACGATGATAACGCCATCATGTACATCTGGCAGTGCGGTCTTTATGTAGACGGCGAGTACTTTATAACCTACGGTCGCACGTGGGACGAATGGACGCAGTTGCAAGACGCGATAAATCAGCACTTAGGCGGCGTCAAAATTGTGTGCATGGTGCATAACTTGTCCTATGAGTTCCAGTTCTTGGCAGGTCTGTATGATATGCAAGATGTGTTTTGCCTACAAGCGCGCAAGATTCTAACGGCCTCCTGTGGTTGCGTCGAATACCGTTGTAGTTACATCTGGACTAATAAATCTCTCAATATGTTCCTGCGGGATATGGAGGTCGAGCACGCGAAGAAAAGCGGCGCTGATTATGACTACAACAAAAAGCGGTATCCGTGGACTGATATGACAGCAGACGAAATAGAGTACTGCCAAAACGACGTAATTGGACTTTTGGAAGCAACTGCAAAAAAGCTGGAAAAAGACGGCGACACCGTTTATACCATGCCGAGAACATCAACGGGTTACGTCCGCCGGGATACCCGCAAGGCCTTGGCACATGTCGCAATCGGATTTCTGAAACCGAAGGTTGAAGTATATGAGAAGTTGCGTCTTGCTTTTCGCGGAGGAAATACGCACGCGAACAGGTTATACGTCGGCAAAATCCTGAAAAACGTGCAATCGTGTGACCGCTCAAGTAGTTATCCCGATGTGATGCTAAACCAAAAATACCCTATGACGGCATTTAAAAAAGTCCCTGACGGGATTGCGTCAATCAAACGTGCTATGCGCGCTGGTCTCGCAATCCTGTGCACAATGGCAATGTCAGACGTTGAGTTGCGCAGTGACAAATGGGGCGCTCCGTATATACCTGTTTCAAAATGCAAATATCTGGAAAACGCTGTCGAAGACAATGGGCGCGTCTTAAGTGCTGATGCTATTGTTATCGAGGTTACTGACGTTGACATTGATATTATACTCGACGAGTATACAGGAGGCATTGACTTTTACGATATTTATACGGCTGAAAAGGACTATCTGCCGAAAGAATACCGTGAACTGGTCAGAAAATACTACACAGCAAAGACAAAGCTGAAAGGCGTTGAAGGTGAAGAATATGAATATGTAAAAAGTAAGAACCTGCTTAACTCTCTTTATGGTATGTGTGCCACAGACCCTGGTAAGGATGATGTGATATTTGACGCTGGCGAATATCAGCAGATAGAAACAGACGTAGCGAAGAATATCAAAAAGTCACTGCTACCGTATCAGTGGGGCGTGTGGGTAACTGCGTACGCGCGAAAAGAGCTGGAAGAAATGATAAAAATCGCCGGTGACAATTTTGTGTACGCGGATACGGATAGCTGTAAGTACATCGCGGACGAAAGCATAGACTTTTCCGCATATAACCAGCGTTGCACGACAGCAAGCATAGACAGCGGAGCGTTTGCGGATGACCCAAAGGGCAAGCGTCACTATATGGGCGTTGCGGAGTATGAAGGGGAATACTACCATTTCCTTACATGGGGCGCGAAGAAGTACGCAAGCGAGGACGAGAGCGGGAAGGTTGATATTACAATCGCAGGTGTGCGAAAGCGCAGTGCGAAGAACGCGAAGGGCGAAATTGTGGAAATGGGTGGCGGCGATGAGCTGGAAGCATCTGGCGGACTTACAGCATTTAAACCAGGCTACATTTTCCGTAAATCAGGAGGCCTTGAAAGTCTCTATAATGATACAACTGACTATTGGACTACCATCGACGGACACGACTTGCATGTAACTCGTAACGTATGCTTGCGTCCATCCACCTATACCGTTAGTATCGGCGAGAAATACCACTCCATACTTGACGAGGTTAATAGCAGACTAATAACTATTGACACAGACAGAGCTTTATGCTATAATCTATATAGGCCATGAGCCAAACATTGAGGAGGAACGAACCATGAACAACGAACGAATCACCCCCAGCGAACTGTATGCCCTGACCCTTTCCCGCGAAGCGCGCCCGATGACGGAGGCTGTTGGCAAGACGCTGACTGTTAAGGCCTGGGCTATGAACGATTACACGGCGGAGGGTGCTGAAATCAAACAGCGCACTGGCATCATTGATGCCGACGGAACCGCGTACATTACCAACTCTGCCGCATTTGCCGCGCGGTTTGGCGATATCGTCAACTATATCAATGCGTGCGGTATGGAGGATGTTGGCTTTGCGCTCAAGGTGGTTAACATCAAGAGCAAGGCAGGTCGCGGCTATAACTCTTGCGAGTTGGTTTTCAAGTGACGGCTAAGGGAGGTGCTTCGGCATCTCCCTTTTATTGCAGGGAGGTATATTGTGAAAAATCTATGCATGAAAAACGGGTATATTGACATCCCCTATATCAGGTCGCAGGGCTACCCATTTACAATCATCACAGGGGCGCGCGGTACAGGCAAAACTTTCGGCGCTCTAAAAGATATGGTTGAAAACAATGAAAATTTTATATACATGAGACGCACGAAAACACAGATTGAAGTCAGTATGGGAGACATGTGTCCACTTGTCCCTGTATGTAAATACATGGGAAAAGAAGTGGAAACGGTAAAGCTGAGCAAGGAAGCTGTTGGTCTGTACATTGACGGAGCTGAAACGCCACAAGGTTACATGATGGCACTTTCCGGCATTTCAAACGTTCGAGGTTTCAGCGCTGAGGACATAGACACAATTATATTTGACGAATTTATCCCCGAATCCCATGAACGGCGTATCAAAAACGAGGGGGACGCGTTTTTTAACGCATACGAAACCATTAACCGTAACCGGGAACTGCAAGGCAAAAAGCCTGTGCAGTGTCTTTTGCTGTCAAACACCAACAACATTGTGAACCCTATTTTCCAGTCGCTGGGAATTATCAGCACTGCCTACGAAATGGCAGAAAATGGGGTGCAGGAATACAAGGATAAGGAGCGCGGGTTGTACCTTATCAACCTCCGCAACAGCCCTATCAGCAAGAAAAAGAAGGAAACTGCATTGTACCGACTGCTCAAGGATAATCGTATAGTTGACATGTCACTCAACAACATGTATCTGGACAAGCCCGTACTGCAAACAAAGAGTGCCAACCTTGACGAATATAAACCAGTGGTTACTGCGGGAGAAATCACAATCTACAAACACAAGTCGCGAAAAGAGTATTATATCAGCCCACATGGTCGCGGTACACGCCCGATTTACACAACAAGCGAAAACGATATTCTCCGTTTCCGAATGCTGTACCGTAACCTAATGATGGAATACATTGACAGGAACATTTACTGCGAAAATCCGGGTTGTGAAATCATCTTTTGTCAGTATTTCGGAATTGTGCGTTAATAAGGTATTGACAAATATCAAAATCTATGATATTATAAAAATAGGCGTAAGGGAAGCGCAAACACCAGCCCCGGAAGGGCGCGCATGTTGTAGGTGTACAACTCGACCCCTTACGCCTATTTTATTGGAGGTGGTAAAATGGATGTTAACATGATTACTCAGCTGATTACGTCTGTCGGTTTCCCAATTGCTTGCACATGCGCACTTTTCTATTTTTGGAATCGTGAGCGCGAGGAACATGCAACCGAAACCAAAGAGTTAAAAGAAGCAATCAATAATAACACGCTTGTAATGCAGAAACTTATCTATAAGTTGGGAGGTGAGGAAGAATGATTGCTACGGAATGGGCTACCAAAATCAGCGATGACCGAAAGAATCTAATCGGCATCCCGTACAACAAGCTGGACTGTCAGGCGTTTGTGGAGCATTGCTTGCGCAAATATGCCAACATCAAAAAGGACTGGCGTGGGTCGAATGACATGTGGCGCAACGCGGTGCATGACAAGTCTGACAACTTTGACAACATCGACCCGGGCGAATGGGTGTTCTCCATCCGGCACGACGGAAAAGAACCGAAGCGCTACACCGACGGCGTTAACGCATCTCATGTAGGCATCTACATCGGCAATGGCGAGGTAATGCACTCGACAACGGGAGGCGTGCAGATGGACAAAATCACCAATAGGAAGCGGTGGACGCATCACGCAAAGGCGAACTGCCTCCACTATGCATCGGAGGTTGTCGAGATGCCCGTGCAGGAAGACTGCGAACTGTTTACAAACCTGTACGGTGAGCTTGTCACAATTGTGAACAAATATGGAGGTAAATAATGAACGTATCTGACATTTTGACGTTGGCAAAGGCTGGGTTTACGGCAGAACAGATTGGTAAGCTGATGACCGTTGATGCGCCCGCGCCTACCCTTCCGACAGAAACAGCACCTGCACCAGCACCGGCACCTGCACCTGCACCTGCACCAGCACCTGCACCTGCACCAGCACCTGCACCTGCACCAGCACAGGATGACGCCAGTGCAATGTTTGACAAGGTTTTCCAGCAGATTGCCAACCTTACAGGCATCGTGCAGAGGGGCAACATTGCAAGCGCACATCAGCCTGAGGCAACAACGCTGACGGCTGAGGATGTACTTTCGGAAATCATTCGACCGGCAAAGGGGGTTAATTAACCATGGCTAACACGTTGACTGTTGACAAGATTAGCACTGTCCTCAGGGCAGTACTTAAGGACGCAACTGGACAGGACACGGCGGCGCTTGACACCAAACAGCTCTTGACGCTGGGGCAGAAGACGCTCAAAACGGGTGCAGACCCTGTAATGGACGCAATTTCTCAGGTGCTTTCCCGTACAATCTTTTCCAGCCGTCCGTACAAAGCGAAGTTCGCGGGTATGCGTATTTCCGAAGACAAATGGGGCAACTGGGTTCGCAAAATTAAGACCATTGATGACCCTAACGAGCTGACTGACAACCCGTATTGCGATTTGACCGACGGCCAGAGCATTGACCAGTACACCATCCGCAAGCCCAAGTCTATGCAGTTTAACTTCTACGGACAGCAGGCATACCAGTACGAAAAGACAATTTTTGAAACGCAGTTGGACACGGCTTTCAAGTCGGCGGATGAGTTCGGCCGTTTCATCTCCATGATTCTGACGAATATGTCCAACAAGATTGAGAAGACGCACGAAGAGACTGCGCGCGCGACGGTTGCGGGTTTCGCCGCTGGCAAAATCGCTCAGAACAAGGACGTCATCCACCTGTTGACGGAATACAACACGGCAACAGGTCAGGAACTCACGGCAACGACCGTCATGCAGGCGGAAAACTACAAGCCGTTCCTGCAGTGGTCTTTCGCGCGATTGGCAAACCTGTCCGATATGCTGGAAGAATATTCTGGCAAATTCCAGACGAACAACAAGGACGGCGTTTTCCTCCAGCATTCTCCGAAGGAATATCAGCGGGTGTACATGAATAGCATGTTTATGCACCAGGCGTCTATGATGGCTATCGCGGACACCTACCACGACAACTTCCTCAAGCTGGCGGGTGACGTTGAATATGTCAACTATTGGCAGATTTTTGACGAGCCGCGCAAGATTAACGTTGTCAAGCCCCAGTATCTTGGCGATGACGGCCTGATTAAAACAGCGGCTGAGGACGTTGTGCAGGATAACATTATTGGTGTTATCTGTGACCGTGACGCATTCGGCTACAGCCCGATTCTGACGCGTCAGCGCGTGACGCCCCCCAACGCCAAGGGCGAGTATTACAATATCTTCTGGAAGTACAACGAACGACACGCAATTGACTTTACCGAAAAGGGTATTGTCATTCTGATGGATTAACTTAATAGTAACTGCCCTGTATTACAAACGAATACAATATATAATACAGGGCAGTTACTTTATAAATAATGGAGGTGCTGAAATGGCGGGAGATAGACAGCGGATGCCCGGAAGCAACATAGTCCCAGCGGTTGACAGCACCGCGAAGCGCTACCCACATTGGTACAAACCTTTCCGGCTTCCTCAGGAATGGTATTATAGCATTTACTCTGACCCATATTTTGACTACCAAGACCACGAGACGGCGAGCGAGACGAACGGCGTGCTTATTGCCTATGGTCTATCCGCAAACGGGTGGAAATTGCCACAAATAGCCGCTATACTGGGTAATATGTGCCGAGAATCAACGCTTAACCCGGCAATCTGGCAGGGCGGTCATGCACCAAGTCCCGACCCAAATAACTACAAGCAGAACACGGAAAAGAAATGGGGTTTCGGGCTTGTCCAGTGGACGGGCGCTGATAAATATATAGATTGGGCTATTGAGATATTCGGGCAGAACGGGAGTTATGCCGGTCTCGACTGTTGGTATAATGGCAGTATACAGATAGCGCGCATCATGTACGAGGTTGAGCATAATTATCAGTGGGACGGCGGAACGATTTACCCGGACTTTCAGGATTTTTACTTTTCCAACAGTAAGGACATCGCGCAGTTAACAAAGAGTTTTTGTCTATGCTATGAGCGCCCAGCTATCACAGACTGGGAAGCAACAAGCAAATACCGTATCCAATGGGCAAATTACTGGTATGAAAAATTGCAAAATATAAATTTCTCTGGTTTGCCAATTTGGTTTATCTGCAAAGCGGCGAGCAAATGGAGGTGATACAGTGAAGGTACATTTTTACGCATTTCGCAAGCGCATAAACTCGACAAAAAAGCCGAGCGAAAAAAATGAGGGCGGTCAGTTATCGTTTTTTGCAGACTGCGTGCTTAAGGACAGCACGAGCGTGATTGCACCAGAAATCACGCTTATTTTCCCGCCCGGGCTTCCTTCCCCATCAACATACAATTACGCTTATATCCCCGACTTCAAACGGTATTATTTTGTAACAGATATAACATTTGTGCAAAATCGTGTGACTTACTCCCTGGCCTGTGACGTTCTGGCCTCCTACTGGGAGACGCTCAAAGAGTCTACACAATATGTGCTGAGGTCAGCGTCTTCCAAAAACGGGAAAGTCGTTGACTCTCTATACCCAACAACGTCAGAATTCCGCACAGGCTCGAAGCAGGTTAACGGCTGGAGTTACAACACGTTAGCTAATGGGTATTACGTGCTGGGTATCATCAACAGCAACACAAATACCTATGGCGCTATCTCATATTACGCGATGACTAACGCACAGTTTGCCGGGTTGCGAAAGGCTCTAATGGAGAATTACAGTTACATGCAAATTGACACTGCGGAAATCTCTGCCGAATTGCAACGCGCAATTATCAATCCTTTTCAATATATTGTTTCCTGCAAATGGTATCCAGAAAAACCGCCCATGCAGGATGCGGTGACTACAATAACTGTTGGTAGCTGGGAGTTCTCAGGCGGCTCTGCTTTTCCCCTGTCACCGTCTGCATACAGTGTACACACACAACAAGTAGATTTGCCGCAGCACCCGCAAAAGTCGCGCGGTGACTGGCTGATGCAGTCTCCATATACTCGTTACTCATTGAGTTTTCCACCATTCGGAATTATTGAGCTGGACAACTCGAAAATAACAAGTAACGTTATTACAGTTGCGCGAAGAATCGACTATATCAGCGGCATCGGCACAATCCAGATTACAGCGCCTAACAGTCTTGACAGCGGCGTGACCATACTTTATCAGGCTGATTGTAATATAGGCGTTGATATACAATTATCTCAGGTCTCCGTAGCTAATGGCATATTGTCCGATGTTACAAACGTTGTTGGCAGTGTTGCGTCTTCTGCATCTACAGGCGCGGCTTTCGGTGCAACTGGCGCATTATTCGCTGGTGGAGCATCGTTAATTTCTTCCAGCATCCAAACAAACACGTTCAAGGGAGCACTGACAGGGGCTTTCGCAAATTCAGCTGGCCAAGGGAGCGGCATCGGCTCCGCAATTGCGGCGGCTAACAGCAGTTTGCAGACGCGTGGAACTAACGGTTCAATTGCTTCTTATACCGAAACACCTGGTTTCTTCTGGAAGTTCTCAATGATTGCGGATGCAGACCCTGCAAATTTGGGTTATCCGCTGTGCGCAAAGAAGAAGCTGTCAACTCTGTCAGGGTTTACAATGGTACAAACGCCTGACGTTGACACTGTTCTTGCTACTCAGGAGGAAATCGCAATGATTATTACATACTTGACAAGCGGCTTTTTCATAGAAGGAAGTGAATAATTGTGAACAATCCACCGTTTGACTACACCCAAATAAACGCATATGAATCATCCATCAGACCGTCAACAGTCCACACCAAAAACACGGCAATTTTCGCATACTACCAGCGTTATCTTTTCCAGAAGCTGACAAGCCAATTCAAGTGGACTTTGCCTGAGGGGTGGAGTGACACCTATTTCCTGGGTTGCCTATACGGGTGGGGCAGTGTGGCTATTTTTAACAGTCGCAAATTCGGCGTTATTCCGCAGGCTGGCGCTCTGTATGGGTACAATGTATTTTACCAGCCGACTACTGTGCAGATTGCAAACCCTCTTTTGCCCCCTATGCAACTTGAGATTGGCAAAGACTGTGTACTGTTCCGCCTACAGCGAGACTATCGTGGCGCTCTTGACCTTGTGAACTACTATGCAGACCTACTTGCCACCTCCGTCGAGTCGCTTGCCATGAACATCATGAATTCTAAGCTGTCCTATGTGTTTGCAGTTTCTTCCAAGAACGCCGCACAGACTGGCAAGGAACTCATGGACAGAGTTAATTCCGGCGAGTTGGCTGTGTGGGTTGACAAGGGCTTATTCGACGATGAAGGCCGCCCGTCGTGGCAACCGTTTTCGCAAAATGTGGGGCAAAACTATATCGCTGACAAAATCCTTTCCAACATGCGACAAATTGAATCCGAATTTGACACACGTGTCGGCATCCCGGCGGTTAATATTGACAAAAAAGAGCGGTTGATTACAGCCGAAGCGGAACGCAACGACGTGGAGACAGACAGCATTGTGGCGCAGTGGTACGACACAATCCAGGATTGTATTGCAGAGGTGCAAAGCGCCTATGGCGTGACAATCAAGTGCGAACGAAGATACCCTATTGAGGGAGGTGAAAACGTTGAGCGTAATGCTGGCGACGATGTACAACTTTGACAGGTCGATTTTTGACGGAGTTGAATTGCCTGATAATCTGTCAGGGGATGCCTTTATCAACACACTTTTGGCACAGTACGGCGAAATGCCTGTGCTATACTCATACCCGCCTTTGCTCAAGTCGCTGATTGCGACATGGAGCAACACGTCGCAGTACACCTGGAAGCATCTGGCGGAGACGCTAAAGGCGGAATATAATCCTATAGAAAACTATGACAGGTCTGAAAAGTCTACAGATGTTTTCAACGGTAGAACGACAACTAACGCGAGTAACAATGCGACAAGCAACGACACGGGCAAAACACAGGTATACGGCTACAATGACCTGACAACTCCCGCTGATGACAGCGCAAGCGCGAGCACAAGTGCAAGCAATAGCACAAGTGATAGCGACGGCACTACACACAGCACAACGTCACATGATAGCCGAGTGCATGGCAATATCGGCGTGACAACTACACAGCAGATGCTACAGGCTGAGCGTGATGTGGCGATGTTCAACATCTACGACCAGATTTGCAAGGATTTTATGAAACGCTTTTTGATTTGGATTTATTGATAGGGAGGGATATATATGGCGATTTGGCAACAGTTCCCATTCACAAATTTCCATGAGGAAAATTTGGACTGGATGCTAATCAACATGAAAAACCTTGACGAGCGCGTTGAAGCGATTGAGAGCCACGGCGGTGCAAGCAAGGATTACGTTGATACTCAGGACGCTCTGCTTGACGAGAAGATTGTAGCCGAGCGTTCCGCGCGAACTCAGAATGACCAGATGCTTCAACAGCAGATTACAGCGCACACAACCACAATCAGTCAGCTTGCAGACGATGTACACAATGTGGAAACCGGCGTGGGTGTTAAGGGCGACGTCCCCAACTTCGGCAGTCTGTGGGCGGTTGTAGGCGATTACCCTGCAACACAGTCTCTCGGCGGAAAGCTGATGCAAGTGCAAAATAATGAGCAGACCAACAGCCGAGCGATTGCAGGAACTGGCGGAACGTATGATTTTACCAAGGGAACGATTCAGGCTCGTTTGAATAGCGTTGAAGGAGCTTTACAGGCTGGCGGACTTGTGAAGCAAAACGGCACTTACGTAGTTTTGATTCCTATTGGTACACCACGAGGCACGCGCTTTTCGCCGACTGGTGCTGTTGCACCATTCAATTTCGCGATAGCAAACCGTGAAACCGCGATGTCATCTGCTGTGGGCGACGGCAACACGTATCAGCTATTGGCTGAGCCTATTGTTTCTACAGAATCGCCCAAATACACCACATTTTCGGTGGAAGCGGTATGCCCCGGAGACGCTACAACGTCCTACATGCGCGTACGTATTCGCACGTTTGTGTTTGTGGAGGGGGCATCCGGTGACAATTACGCAACCGTGTCCTATGTGAACGAGAAAAATGCGGAGCTGACCACGGAACTTGGCAACGTGGAAGCCGAGGTGCAAGATGCGTACACGATGGCGGAGACGGCTAACACAAATGCGGCAACCGCAAAAACCGATGCAAGCAAGGCCTTGACGGATTCCGCTGATGCTCTGGGTAAAATCGGTTCAAAGCCTGCAGGTTCTACTTTTGCCACTCTTTGGGATACTCTTGGCGTATGGGACGGCGCTGTCCCGATGACGCAACAGCTCAAACCCGCCTATAGCTGGAGCTGGAACAACCGTTCTGCAATCAACGGAACGGCTGACTATCCTACGGACAAAGACCCCATCAACGACCGTTTGACGGAGTTAGAGGGGATTGTGGCACGGCTGGACACAGGGATTAAGATTGCCCGTGGCAACACTATGGTTTATCAGGACAAGCAACAGCTTATTGACTTCCAGAGTGCAGGCTTTACGGAGATGCCCACTATCGTGGCTTCCTACTCTTCCACTGAGGACAGCGCACACACTACAACCCGTTCCATCCAGATTTTTGGCAAGTCCAATATTGCGGCAGTCCTACAGCTTTCAGGCACTTCAACGACAGAGGGATTCCCTGTGGACTGGATTGCGGTTGGCAAATAAAAAGAAGCCCCTGTGTAGTGCAGGGGCTTCTTTTATTTGTTGTCAGGTGTGCGTGAGTTTGATTTCCTCCCAGCCGTTCGGGTTGTTGTCAGACGCATCAGACAGGCAAGCGTTCGTCCCGACGTATTCCCTGCGGATGCGCTTAACCTTGCAGGAGTCCGTCCCGTCAAAGAGGCTATAACGGTATGTGTAGGTGTCAGCCATCCCGTAGCGGAAGAGTTCAAACCAAATGCGTTCGTTGAGGTGTACGGTCTTAATGGTCATGTTAGTTCCCTTTCCGGTTTGTTGAGGTTTCCCTTCCTCTC
>ERZ1026868.1258-NODE-1258-length-13400-cov-31.255976_pt1 | contig 13400 bp, 9 predicted proteins | sample MGYA00380164_ERZ1026868 | MGnify/ENA primary metagenome ERZ1026868 (study PRJEB33269, sample SAMEA4719800) | human gut metagenome | biome: human-associated habitat; feature: organic feature; material: feces | place: Cameroon | collected 2013-10 ... | reverse complement strand
TTTTTATATTAAATTTTGTTTTGTCATTGACAAATGGCACAACATATCAGGAGAATAAGAAAATGTCTGATGAAATAAAAAAGGAAAAACACACTGCGATGAAGTTTTTCATTGTAATTGCATTTGTTTTGATAGGGTATTTACTGATATGCAATTACAATTTGAAACAAAAAGTTGATTATTATTCAGAACAGATGAATGAATTCAATGAAAATTTATATGCACAAGTGGAAGGCTCATATAAAGATGGTGCGCATACACTTTCAATTTCAGATATTTATTATAGAAAATATTTTAAGTCATCGGCTGATGAAAAACAATAATAAAAAGAAAACTGTTTTATGGTATGGCTTTTGCGCCAAACAATTTTCAAAAGGTGAATGCAAATCAGCAGAAAATCCTTGCTTACCTTAAAAGCAATCCTTATGCAACTATGGAGGAACTTTCAGAAACTATTGGAATTGCAAAAAAGAACATATTTAACAACATGAAAAAACTGCAGGAAAACGGTTTGCTCCGCCGTGTGGGCGCAGACAAAAACGGCTGGTGGGAAGTGGCGGAACAGTAGCGTTTGCTGTTTCTTTCATATTATATTTTTTTATTGCTTTCGTATTCTTTTGTAATTTTCTTTATGGTGGCAGGTTCTGGAGACAGATTGTTCATTCTGTAATATTCATCATGGAAAATTACATTGTTGCAGCCTTTGCCATTTACATTGTAATTTGTGCAGCCTAGCATATACTTTCCGTCTTTTTGTTGTCTTGCGATTAGATATCCATCGCATTTATTGCATTTCTGGATTGAAAGTTTGCCGGCTTCAATTTTATTTGTCATAAAATCACAGACTTCAGGGTCGTTCATGCAAATCCATAGGTTCAAGCCATAAGCGGGTTTTACTTTGTGCTGAAGCGGATAGCCGCACATTGGACAGAATCTTTTGAAAGCGGTTCTGTTGTCTGCATCTTCCTTCCATTCGCCTTTTAAAATTACATTCTTATAGTCATGCTTTATCTCAAGCAAAAATTCAGAAGGATTTTCTTCTGGTGCGATAAAGAACACCCTGTTTTTTGTTCGAGTCATTGCAACGTAAAAAAGTCTCCTTTCTTCCGCGGCTTCAATAGAATCATCTCTTTTTACAACATAATTTAAAACAGGATCATTTTCTATTTTTGAGGGAAATCCATAAGTCTCATTTTTGCCATTTATGACAATTACATTGTCGTAGCCCAGCCCTTTTGAAGCATGGGCTGTCATGAATGTGATTTTCAGTTCAGGATGTTTTAAGCACTTTACTTTGTTGCCGTAATCTTTATACTCAAAAAGGCTTGAACGCTCCAGGTTTTTGCCGTCAAATCCGAACCTTCCAAGCAGAAGTATTTCTTGTTTTTTTGAATCTTTTCCTTCTGCTTTGTTGAAGTCTAGAATTTGTTCTATTGCAGTTTCAACAGATTTTGCAAGATTGTAATTTGCATTTCCGCCGAAACGTTTTTGCCTTGAATCATAAGTATAAATTATTACAGGGTCTTTTATTGTTTTTGGCGATTTCAGTGATTTTTTTATCTGCGCTGTATTTTTTTGAATAAAGTTTCCTGCAATATCTATTACTTCCTGCGAGTTGCGGTAAGTTTTTGTAATTTTTAAAAGTTCCGCATAACCCATAATCTCAGAAAATTTTGTGAACAAAGTTATATCAGAACCGCTGAATGCGTAAATTGACTGCCAGTCATCACCTACAGCAATAATTTTTGCGTTTGTAACATCATGCAATGCGCCCACCAAATCAAAACGCTGCCTTGAAATATCCTGATATTCATCAACAATTATGTACTTGAAATCTATTTGATCGCTCACAGCTTTTGATTCTTTTAAGAGCCGGGCAGATTTATTTATCATGTCGGAAAAATCAATTGCATTGTTTTTATGAAGATAACGCTCATATTCAAGATAACATTCTTTGCAAATTCGTAAAAAAAGTTTTGTCCGCACATTTTTTGTTTGGTTTTCCCATTCATAAAACTGTTCTGCTGAATACCCATTTGTCTTGAAATTCGAGATGAACCTGTCTATAAGATTTATTAGTTTTCTAATGTAGCGGCTGGAATCTTGTGAGGAAATCTTCTGCATAACTTCTTTGTTGTCACGTGGATTCAAAACAAAACCGGACGATTCCAGTTTCTCTTTTAAGTGCTCAAGAAGTTCCCTGCCATCGTTATATTGCGAGCAAGTGCAGATAAGATTTGTTCCGTGTTTCCGATGGATTGCAACCTTGTCATGCATTGCCTTGTTATACTTTTTTAATTCTTCTTTTGAGTATCTGTCGCTGAAGCCGTTTTCTGTAACTCCGAAATGCTCAATATATGCTTCATTTCCATTCTGGGTGATTCTGAAATCCGGAGTATATGGTTTCTTTGCTCCTTCGATGTTGTATTTATAGCATGGCTCGTATTCATAATAGATATTGTTCAAATATAGAAAATTTGCAATCTGAACTTCCTCTTGTGAACGCAAGATTTCATTCTGAATTGTCTCATATTTCTTGCTTCTTGAATTTTTTATTTTCACTTGGTAGTCAACTTCGCCAAGCTCGCTTTTTATTGTAGAAAAATTGGAATTCGCTAGGTTTACAAAAAATTGATTTCTGTCTTTTGTTTCAAGCGGAGCGTCAAAGTAAGTTGCAAAAAATTTAATCAGGTCATCGACAAGCTTCTGGTTTTGCAAAACAGTACTGCGGAAATAATCTTCTAATACAAAATATAATTTATCATTTTGTATGATTTTTAATTTTTCATCATTTTCTTTGTGCAGAATTGCATTTCCTGTTGAATGAAAAGTTGTAATCGGGCAGTCGATTTTCAGCTGCTTCTTTATTTTCTCCTGCAATTCTCCTACAGCTTTATTTGTAAAAGACACTACAAGAATTTCACGTGGATTTATATTTTTCTTTTCAACAAGATATTTCACTTTTGCTGCCACTGTTGTGGTTTTTCCAGCGCCGGCTCCTGCAATTACCAGACAGTAATCCTCATCAGTAAGCACAACACGTCGCTGGTCATTATCAAGTAGAATGTTTGAGTCAACGTCGGACAAGATATTATCAAGATATGGTTTTTCAGATTTAAGTTTTTGTGCAATGAAATCTTCGTTATGCTTATGAACGAGATTTTTTATGCTGTTGAAGTTTTCAATTATCTGAATAATAGTGTCAGCGACAATGGAGTTTTTCCTGCAGAAATCAGAAAGCAAGTCATCATTTTGCAATTGCTGGAAGTAGGATACAATCTCTTTCTTTGATTCTAATTTTTTCAAATAATCTGATTTTGCAAGATATGAATCTTTTGAAAGCAAGAAATCAATAAAATTTTTTAATTCTAGGATTTCCATGGTTTTTGGATTTTTAGAATGAGATGGATTGTGCCCCTTTTTAGAAGTTGACTTTCTGTTTCCAAAAATATTAATTAAAAAAGACATATCAAAACCCTAGTATAATTATACTTCTAAAATTCCATTCAATAAAGAGTCTTTTTTACATGGGGACTAGTTTCTGATTTTGAAAGATTCAGATGTTGAAGCTGATATTGTAGGAAATCTTCATTGATAGGAAAATTTAAGCACTTATAAACAAGTTGCACAAACATTACATTAAACCTCTGACAACGAGTTTTGAAAATCTTCCTTGTGAAAATACTCATAAAATAGTACAATCAAAACTATAAAAGAAAATCCAGTTTCTCTTTTTCCAAAATCAACTAGGAGCCAACCCAAATGCCTTTAAATCCCCTCACACAAGCTCTTTTTGAGCTGAAAGATGACAATTACCGCGAGTTTCATGCGAAGCTTATTCCGAATGTTCCGGCTGAAAAGATTATCGGCGTGCGGACTCCGGCTCTGCGTGACTTTGCGAAAAAGGCGGCAAAAATGCCGGAGGCAAGGGCGTTTCTGGAGGAGCTTCCGCATTTTTACTACGAGGAAAACAATCTGCACGGCGCGCTGCTTTCCCTGATTTTTCCGAATGACATCGGGCAGTTCCTTGCGGAGATTGAGCGCTTTCTGCCGTACGTAGACAACTGGGCGACCTGCGATATGCTTTCTCCTAAAATCTTCAAAAAAAATCTGCCGCTGGTCTACGAAAAAGTGAAGGGCTGGCTCAAAAGTGGAAAAACGTATACTGTGCGCTTTGGAATTGTTACGCTGCTCGGATTTTTTCTTGACGACGCGTTCAAACCCGAAATGCTTCAGCTTGTTGCAGATGTAAAGCCAGGTGAATTTTATGTAAAAATGGCGGCCGCCTGGTATTTCAGCGTCGCGCTTGTAAAGCAGTATGACGCGGCGCTTCCGTATTTCCAGAACAAGCAGCTCGACCCGTGGACACACAACAAAGCAATCCAAAAAGCTCTTGAAAGCAGAAGAGTCTCGCCCGAAACAAAAGAATACCTGAAAAGTCTTAAAGTTAAAGGAAGGAATTAGGCGGGGGAAATTAATCCCCTTCGGCTAAGTTGCTCCACCTCTTAAAAACACCGTGAAAATATGTTATAATCAAAGTTGACTTTTTGGGAGACTTCAATGGTATTAAAAGACATTCTATCAGACAATGAAATTTCAAAACTTACACAATTCAGTCCAGCAGAAATTACTTGGCTTGAAAAAAGAATGTTCAGCGGAACGAATGAAGAGGGAAAAACTGTTGCAAAAGTTCAGTGTGTTGTCCGCGAAAAGGAAATAGAACTTAAGCCGGAAGAAGTTGTTCGCCAGCTTTATGCCCATAAATTAATAGAAGAATTTAACTATCCAAAAGAACGGATTGAATTTGAAAAAATCGTTCAGATGGGGCGTGATGATTCAAAACGCGCTGACATCGTAATCTATGAGGATGAGCACAAAACAGCTCCTTATATTGTAGTGGAATGTAAAGCCGTTGGAAAAGAAAAGGTAAAAGGCCAGCTGGAAAATTACTGTAAAAATCTGGGGGCAAGCATTGCTGTAGAAATTGACGGCGGAGAAGTAAAAGAGTTTTATTACAACCGCCAGAGTATCCAGAATAAAAACTATAAGTTTGAAGAAATTGACCGGCTTCCCAAATTCAATGAAACATTAGATCAAATCTTAAATGAGCGTTTTACTATAAAAGATTTAATTCTTATCGACGAAAAAAATACAGCTTCTCTAAAAGATGTAATTCTTGAGCTTGAAGATAAAATATTTGCAAATTTTGGCGGAGATGTTTTTGAAGAAGTTTTCAAATTCCTGTTTGCAAAACTTTATGATGAGTATTGTTCTTCAGATGACAACGACCGTCTTTCAAATGCAATTAATGACGGCTTTATAGACCATGTAAGTGAATTCAAAAAAGACGATACTTTCCGCCAGCTTGAATTCCGGTCTCTGGGACCAGAAGGACAGGTTTATGACAGAGTTCAGAAGCTTTTTGAAAAAGCGCAGAAAAAATGGATAGGCATCTTTCCGGAAAATAGCAAATTTGAGATTGGTGCTTCCGATGTAAAAATTGTTGTAAGCTATCTTGAAAATGTAAAACTTTTTAACTCGAATCTTGATGTCATTGATGATGCTTTTGAACATCTGATGAGCAAGTCTCAGAAGGCGGAAAAAGGGCAGTTCTTTACGCCGCGTTATGTAATTGATATGTGCGTAAAGATGATGAATCCATCGGAAGAAGATTCTATGATTGACACAGCAAGCGGAAGCTGCGGATTTCCAATGCATACGATTTTTCATGTATGGAATAAAATCAATCCGACAAAACATAATTTTGTAAATACAAAGCGAAGCCATCGCGAAACCGATTATGTAGACAACAAGGTTTTTGCAATTGATTTTGATGAAGTCTGTGTCCGTGTTGGAAAAATGCTAAACATTATTGCCGGTGATGGAAAAACAAACGTATTGGAACTGAATACTCTTGATTATAATGTTTGGAACGGAAGCAAATATCTAAAAAAGCCGGGCTGGTCAGAAAAATATATCAGCGGATTTCAGCGGCTTGAAAGGCTGGCGGACAAGAATTCAAAAGGAAAATACACAAAATATAACTTTGATCTCATTCTTGCAAATCCGCCGTTTGCCGGCGATAGAACAGATGCAAAAGTAATCGGACTATATGAGCTTGGCTATAACGAGAAGAAAAAAATAAAAAATAATATCGGGCGTGATATTCTTTTTATTGAGCGCAACTTGAATTTTTTAAAGCCGGGCGGAAGAATGGGAATAGTTCTGCCACAGGGAGATTTTAATAATTCAAGCGAAAAATACTTGCGTGACTTCATTGCAGAAAAATGCAGGATTCTTGCTGTTGTAGGCCTGCATCCAAATACTTTTCTGCAGCACACAGGAACTAAGACCAGTGTTTTATTTGTTCAAAAATGGACTGATGAAAACTGTGGCTTTCCTAATATCTGCCCGAAACCGCAGCCAGATGAAAACGGTAACATTGACTACCCGATTTTTTTTGCCACAATGCAACAGCCGACTGTAAACAACCAAAAAGAAAAAATCTATGTTACAGAAAACTACGTTACATGGACAAAATATCATTACTATATAAAAAAGGGTGAATTAAAAACAACTGTTGAACCGCAGCAAACAGGATGGAATACTAAAGAGTTCATTCAGGATTTGTTTATAGAAGATTTCGGTGAACTAGACACTCATAAAAAATGGATTTTAAAGCCTGTAACATTTGAAAAAAAAACTCTTAATAAAAAAGATTCTGAAAATAAAAAATTTTCCGAACTGAAACATTCGCTCTCACTTGATGAATACCTTGCGTTACCAGCTGAAACAAAAAAACGGTACAAAGAAGTTTTAAACGACGGAAAAGACTGCGATTCTTACAGCGCTGATGAAATAACGCTTGAACAATACAATTCCTTCTCAAAGGAAAAGAAAAAGTTCTGTCTTGTTGCGGAAGATGTAAAGGAACACAACAATGTCCGCCTGAAAGATACCCACGGACATATTTTTGTAAAGCATGATTTGTTTAACCATGACCGCGAGCTTGATAATCTTTGGACAATCCGCGACAGCCGGTTAAAAGGCAGATATTCAAAAGACGGAATTGCAGAAGCCTTTGCAGAATTTGCAAAAAAAGAGAGGCTAAGTTTTTTCTAAATAGCCCTTTTGATGAAGCAAAGTACAACGCTTTGTTGAAAGGGCTGGAAGTGAGTGAGATAAAATATTCTATGCTGAATGATGACCATAGAATAGATGCAGAGTATTTCGGTAAAAATATTCTTGATACACTAGAAAAGCTTTCTGACTTCGGAACGCTTAAGATTGGTGATATCGCTAATGTTACTGACGGAATTCATGCTTCTATTGATTATGATGAAAATAGTCCTATAAATTTAATTTCAGCAACTGCTCCGAAAGAAAATGTATTTGATCTCTCAAGAGGTGCATTTATTTCTGAAAAAGCGCATAAACAAAATCCAAGAACAGCATTAAGAAAAAATGATGTCATAATTTCAACTGTTGGAACAATTGGAAATTGTGCTGTCGTTGATGATTCGATTTTGCCTGCAAACTCTGACCGCCATGTAGGAATCATCAGAATCAAAAATGATTATTCGCCTTATGTTCTTTCTACTTTTTTACTTTCAAAATATGGTAAAATACAAACATCGAGAGAAGCAACTGGAAATGTACAGTTGAATCTTTTTATTTATAAGCTTAAAGAACTAGAGATTCCTCAATTTTTTCCCGACTTTCAATCCAAAATCGAACAGACTGTAAAATCTGCGCACGCAAAGCTTGCCGAATCAAAATCACTCTACTCCGAAGCGGAAGATATTTTGCTTTCAGAACTTGGCTTAAAAAACTGGCATCCGAGAAATACAAACGTCAATGTAAAAAAATTAAAGGAATCATTCTTGCAGACAGGTCGGTTGGATTCTGAATATTATCTACCACGTTATGAGGATTATGCGCATTTAATAGAACACTATCGTGGGGGATATGGACAGTTTTCTAATGTTTGCATGATAAACGAAGCAAATTATGTTCCAGCTGCAAATGAAAAATATACATACATAGAACTTGGCAATATCGGCAGTTATGGTAATATAACGGATTGTACAGTTGCATATGGAAAAGATTTGCCGTCACGTGCTCGGCGAGTAGTGCATACAAATAATGTTATTTTGTCATCAGTTGGAGGTTCTTTGCAAAGTTGCGCTTTGATTTCTTCAGAATATGATAATGCAATCTGTTCTACAGGATTTTTTGTTGTTCGTTCAAATGCAATAAATTCTGAAACTTTACTTACGCTTTTTAAATCTGAAGTAATGCAGAATCTTTTAAAACAGAGTTGCTCGGGCACAATTTTAACAGCCATAAATCATACCGAATTACAGAAGATTGTTGTTCCAAAAATCAGAAAAGAAGTCCAAGACAAAATTGCAGAAAATATTCAGAAGAGCATTGCACTGCGGAATAAATCAAAATCATTACTCGAAAATGCGAAAGTGCAAGTAGAGAATGTTATTCAAACCAGGGGGGGTATAAAACTCTGTTAGAACAAAGTCTTTATTACTTCCGCCTTGCCGAATGGCTTTTGTTGCAGGAACTTTTTTTAGATTATTGGCAATCACGAGGTTCGGTAAGTTGCTCCATAAAATCTTTTTCTGCTGTGCAAAGTACAGGTCGTCTGGATTCAGAATATTATCAGCCGAAATATGACGAATTGTTTGAACATCTTGCAAAATACAAATGTACAAAACTTGGAGATATTGTCGCTATAAAAAAATCTATTGAACCAGGCAGTGATTCTTATATTGAAGAGGGAATTCCATTTATCCGTGTTTCTGATGTAAATAAATTTGAAATTGGAAAAACAGATTTGCATTTGTCGCCAAAAGAATTTAACATTGAAGTATTAAGACCTCATAAAGATACAATAATTTTTTCAAAAGACGGCAGCATAGGAATTGCTTATAAATGCGAAAAAGATTTGGACATTATAACTTCGGGAGCATTGCTTCATCTTGATATTCGTAATGAAAATATTCTGCCAGACTATTTGACTCTTGTTCTTAATTCGATTGTTACACAGCTCCAGGCAGAACGAGATTCAAATGGCGCAATTATTCAGCATTGGAAACTCGATGACATTAAGAAGATTATTGTTCCTATTTTACCAATGCAAATTCAATCACTCATCGCAGAAAAAGTCCAGAAGTCTTTTGCTCTGCGAAAACAAAGCAAAAGGCTTTTGGAACAGGCAAAACGCATGGTGGAAGAAGAGATTGAAAAAAAGGAGAACCGCTGATGCAGCGGAACAATACAAGCCTGATAATGTACACAGCCGAAGATGGTGTTACAAAAATTCAGGCGACTTTTGATAACGATACAGTCTGGCTTTCAATAGACCAGATGGCGGAACTTTTTCAAAGAAACAAGTCTACAATTTCGCGTCACATAAAAAATGTATTTGAGGAAGGTGAACTGGATTCAAAGCGAACTGTTGCAAATTTTGCAACAGTTCAAAATGAAGGCGGCAGAGAAGTTGAACGCAGCATAGAATATTATAATCTTGATGTAATAATCTCTGTAGGCTACCGTGTAAAATCCTTGCGCGGAACTCAATTCAGAATCTGGGCAATGCAGATTCTGAAAGAATATATGCAAAAAGGTTTTGCTCTTGATGACACTCGTTTAAAGGAGCTTGGGGGCGGAAATTATTTTGATGAGCTTTTAGCCCGAATTCGTGATATTCGCTCAAGTGAAAAAGTTTTCTGGCGAAAAGTTCTTGATATTTATGTAACAAGCATAGATTACAATCCTAATGCAGAAAGTTCTGTCTTATTTTTTAGACAGGTTCAGAATATAAGGCTCACGAAGAGTACAGCAAATTCAAGGCTAAAGAACAGGATAAACTTTCGCTGGTAGAAAAACACTTTTTGGAAAACATCGGTGAACTTGATAAGATTAAAAAGAAATGAGCCCGCAAGATTATTTACGAGTTTATTATGTATTTTTTTCACTAGATACACCAAAGCAAAATGCACCTGTATTTTTTCAACATATTTTATTAGGGAAGACTTTCCAGTTCATCTTTTGCGTTCTGAAATTCCGCAGAACCGAATGCACTGAGTATCAAATCCACTTCATAATTCGGGAATTCTTGAATAAACTTTTTGTAAGCATATCCGCACTGTTTTGCAGATTCGCCGGCAGGATTCGAAAGATTTCCTCTAAATATGCCGGAACTGATTAAAGGAAATGAAATGCTGTGCAAGTTGTAATTCTTCGGCAAAAGAAGGGAATTATAATAAGCATTGAATAGTTCAAGAAACTGAGTATTGAAGAAAAAAATGCACATATAGTTAATTCTGTTGAATTAGCAAATGCTATTTTTGAGTGGAAGAAAGAATATAATTCCCTAAAAAAAGAAAGAGATGGTTTTGAACGAGAGTTGAATAATTGTATAAATTTTTCGAGAGGAGTTTTAGGAGCTGATGAAACTTTATATAAATTAAAAAAAGAAGAACTATTAAGAAAGATAAGTGTTCGTGATGAACAAATTTCTTCTCTTTTGAATGTCATGGAAAGTTTTCAAAGTTCTGTAAAATAAAGATTTTATTTTACGTTTAATATTCTTTCCGCACTTCCAAAAGCTGTGTCTTCCTTTAAACTTGCTCCGGCTTCAAGAAACAGGGGAAGAAACCTGTTTATATTATTTTGAACATCTAAATATTTTTGTGTATTCATAAAAATTTCTTTTTGCTGCATTAACAAAAAGTAAACCAGCCAAGTCATATTTTCTTCTTTTTTGTGCATATATTCAGCAGCGATATTTTTATTGTCTTTTAGAAACCATTCCAAGCAGTTCCATGCTTTCAAATAAATTGCCCTGTGTATAAAATTATTGAGAAGAAATAGCATATTTCCATTTGGTAACATAAAATCAGGTGATTTTCCTATTTCTTGCCGTAAATCAGCTCCTGCGAAAACTAATGATTTGCAGGTTTCAACATCATCCCATTCACAAGCGTAGAGCAATGCGGTGCAGCCTTGATTCGGGTCTCGCATACTGTAGCTGATAAATCCGTCAACATTTGAAGTTCTTTCTATATATAAGTCAACAATTTCATCTGTTTTATTTTTAATTTCTTCTTTGCGATTGCCACGAATTTCTTTTGGAATTTCATTTTCCAGATTTTTGAAAAATTCCATAACGCATGAAATATCAGAGTCGTGAGACTTTTCTTTTTCTGATTCTGACAGTCCGGCTTCAAACAAGTTTTTATAGTTTATATTTCCGGTATTTCTTTTTTTTACGTATTCAACCGGATTGTTGAAAAAGTATTTTATCATAAGCGCAAAATATAGTGGCGAGACTTCGTCTGCTGATATTATAAAATCATCTGGAATTTTTTCTGCGCCGAACATTTTATCCAAAAAACGTTTGTTAAGGTCTAAATCCAAAGATTGAATTACGGTTTGCAGTGGCGATATTTTTTGTCTGTTTGTCCGCGTGAATAAAACTTTTTTATCGGTTCTTTCAAGAATTTGCAATACAAGCGGCTTTATTTTTTCTTTGTCGTTTCCTCTTAAATATTGACTTACAATTTCATGAATCGGGTAGCAGTTGTTTGTGTTTGGAATGTTTAAGTTTAATGAAGGATATTTTGATTTATCCAAATACAATTCTGCAATGTCAAAATAGCCTTGGATTATTGCGGTTGAAATTGGAGTGTATGCAACATTGTGTGTTGTTGGGAGAATGTTGTTTATTTTTCCGTCTGTGATTTTTAGTAAAGTTTCTCTTGATTTTAAGACTTTCTCATTTTCTGGCGTGTCTGTTGTTTCAATGTTAGAAGCCTTGAATAAATCTTTATTTTTAATAATCTTCGCACACTCACTTTCTGGAGAAAAGCAGTTCCAGAAATTTTGAAAGCAGTGGTAATACAAGTTGTAAGCGTCGTTCATGTCATTTAGCAGAAGGTCGAATGTCAAGCCAAAATCGTAAAAGTTTTTGGTTGTTTGGTCTAAAGGCGTTTTTATGTCTGAATTGTTGTCGGAAGTTTTTTGCAGTCTTGTCCGGGCTTTTGTAGGATTTTTCTTCATGTCAAGATAAACAGAAACAGCTATTGCTTCATGTATGAATTGCTCGGCACTTTTTCCCATAAAATATTTGCCTTTTTCAAAAGCCAGCCCATACCACTTGACAGCATTTCCCAACTGTTCAAGATTTTCGGAATCCAAATATTTGCACACATAATCTTTTGCGCAGAACCATTTTTCCCAAAGGAAAAATGAATGAGGCAGTTCATTTCTAAGTTCATTTATTTTATTTTGAAAAGAAATTAAGTTTTTACGGCAGTTTTTATTCAGCAGGTTATCAAAATACGAAGCCTTTTCTGTAATGCCTTCAAGATTTTGCATATCTACATTTTCAGCGATAAACTTTGCTGCGTCTTTAATAATATTTTCTACATCATTCTTCTGATGATTTTTACAGAATAACTCCAGCTTTTGCAAATCTGACTTTTTAAATGACAGCCATTTTATTGCATTTTTGAAATTCAAATAGAAATAAAGATTCAGAAAGATGAATGAAAATCTTTTATCTCTTTTGTGAACTGCTTTTAAAAACGGATAAAAAATTTTCCAAGTTGGATTTGTGTTTTCCTTTCGGCATTTTTGCAATGCTTTTCGGACGTTCAGCAAAGAATCGGATTCATTGTCATTTATATTTTCAGCAACTTCAGTGTAAATCTGTTCATATTTTAAATTATGGACTTTTGCAAATTCTGTTATAGCTTCATCAAAAGTTATATTGCTTACAAACTCTATGTATTCGATAAAGTAAGTTGTCAGTTGTATTAAAAGGTGACCATAAATAATTTTCTTGGAAAGATTGTTCTGTGTGTTTTCAAAAGGTCTAGTTCCGCAAATTTGGATTATAAATGACCAGATAATGTGTGAATAAAACTGCTGAAAATCACTAAGTTCAACTTCTTCAAAATATTTTCCATCAAGTGATTTTTTTCTTTTTGTCTTATGAAGCGGAATTTCAAATTCTTTTTCCAGTTCTGACAAAAACTGGTAAATTTTTTGGAACAATGAATTTTTGTCTGTGTATCGGAATTTTAAATAAGAGCCTTTTTCCTTGTAGGCATCATTTAGTTCTGAATCTGTTAAAAATCCCATTTGTATTAAGGCGTCTTTTCCACAGAGTTCAACTGCAAAATGGGTCAATTGACTTAGTGTGATATTTCCATAAATGATTTTTTCCTGCTCCATATTAGAATTATAGCATAAAAACGGGCTAAAAAAATATTCCCTTAAAAATTGGGCATAAAATAAACGGATTTCATTGTATTTTTTATCGGAATTATCCCCTTATACACTCTAAATAAAATTATCAAATTTTCACATTTTTT
>ERZ1026868.1257-NODE-1257-length-13402-cov-4.295122_pt1 | contig 13402 bp, 10 predicted proteins | sample MGYA00380164_ERZ1026868 | MGnify/ENA primary metagenome ERZ1026868 (study PRJEB33269, sample SAMEA4719800) | human gut metagenome | biome: human-associated habitat; feature: organic feature; material: feces | place: Cameroon | collected 2013-10 ... | reverse complement strand
GCCATGCTCTTCACCTATCAGGGCACGATGAACATGCGCAACAAGAAGTGGGAGATGGACTTCTCGCCGGTTGACGCAGACGGTTGCGAGATAGACCGCGTCACGACAAAGGCATATCTGCACCACCTTTTCAAGGCGCAGGAGTTGCTTGCCATGCAGATCGCGAGCATACACAATCTCGCTTTCTACTTGAGGCTTGTCACCGACGCGAGAAAACACATCATCGCCGGCGACTTCGTGCAGTGGAAGAATGGCATTATAGACCAACTGGGGCAGAGGCGATAAGAAGAAAGGCTAAGTATGAAGAGTTTCAGTAAGATAAGGAAGCATCGCCGACTCTACAAGGCTGGAAGATGGATGTCGAGGCACCCGAAATGGTTGCATCGCTTTTTCAGGTGGACAGCCAACCACACGCGCCTGCTTCAAAGGATATTCAAATGGATTGGCAGGAGGCTTCGCTTCCTGCGAGTGCTGAGATATCTCAACGTCTTCCGTTATATCAAGAGGATAGATTGGTACATCATCAAGAAGTTTATCGGGACATATTTCTTCTCCATAGCCTTGATTATCTCCATATCCATCGTCTTCGATATCAATGAGAACCTGGCGAAGTTCACCGAATACCATGCGCCATTGAGCGCCATAGTGTTCGATTACTACGCCAACTTCATCCCTTACTTCGCCAACCTCTTCAGCGCGTTGTTCGTCTTCATCGCGGTCATCTTTTTCACCACTAAGCTCGCGGGCAACTCTGAGGTCATAGCCATGCTCTCGGCCGGAATCTCGTTCAAGCGCCTGCTGAGGCCTTACATGATGTCGTGCGTGTTTCTTTCCGCGTTGTCGTATTATCTCTCTGCCTACGTCATTCCTCACGGGACGGTGATTAGGCAAAACTTCGAGTCGATGTACAAGAACAAGAAGAAGAACACGTCGGCGGAGAATGTGCAGTTGCAGGTGGCGCCAGGGGTCATCGCCTACATTCAGCACTACGACAACAACATGAAGCGAGGCTATGGCTTCTGTCTCGACAAGTTTCAGGAAAAGAAGCTCGTCTCCCACTTGACTGCCACTGACGTGCAGTATGACACAATCTCAGACAGCAAGTACCATTGGACGCTTTCCAACTGGAAGCTTCGCCAGTTGAAAGGCTTGAGGGAGCACATCACGAGTGGGGCGCGCAAGGATTCCGTGATACAGATGGAGCCTACCGACCTTGTATACTCCAAAGGCCAACAGGAGACATTCACGTCGCCGGAACTCAAAGACTACATCTCCAAGCAGATAGACCGCGGCTCTGGAAATGTGGTTCAATATCAAGTGGAGTATTACAAGCGAATAGCCTCTTCGTTCGCGTCGTTCATACTCACCATCATCGGAGCATCGCTCTCAGCGAGAAAGCGAAAAGGAGGAATGGGTGTCTACCTCGGCATAGGCTTGGCACTGTCGTTTGGATACATCTTGTTCCAGACCATCTCTGCCACATTCGCCATCAACGCCGGCTTCCCGCCAATGTTGGCCGCGTGGATGCCGAACATCGTGTTCTCCATAATAGCGTTTGTCTGTTATAGAAAGGCACCAAATTAAAATCACCCCATCAACCATCCCATGCCGCCTTGGCGGTTGTCATTAAAAGAAAGAAAACAATGAAATTTGAAGAATTAAATCTCACCGACAACGTTCTCGACGCTCTTTACGACATGCGTTTTGATGAATGCACCCCTGTGCAGGAAAAGTGTATACCGCCTATCTTGGATGGCCACGACGTCATGGGCGTGGCCCAGACAGGAACGGGAAAGACGGCCGCGTATCTGCTGCCCATCCTCTCCAAGCTTGACAGTGGCGACTATCCCAAGGATGTTGTCAACTGCATAGTGATGTCGCCGACGCGTGAGCTTGCCCAGCAAATAGACCAGGCGATGCAAGGCTTTTCTTATTACTTGCCCGACGTGTCGAGCGTGGCCGTGTACGGTGGCAACGACGGCAACCGTTACGACCAGGAGATGAAGAGCATGCGCCTTGGAGCCGACGTCATTATCGCCACTCCTGGACGATTGATATCGCATATCTCCATGGGGAACATCGACTTGTCGAAAGTAAGCTTCTTCGTTCTCGACGAGGCCGACCGTATGCTTGACATGGGTTTCTCTGACGACATCATGAAGATAGCCTCAAAGCTTCCGGACAATTGCCAGACAATAATGTTCTCGGCCACTATGCCAAAAGACATAGAGAAGCTTGCACAGAGCTTGTTGAAGAATCCTGTTGAGGTAAAGCTTGCTGTGAGCAAGCCCGCCGAGAAGATAAAGCAGAGTGCATATATTTGCTATGAGACGCAAAAGTTGCAAATCATACAGGACATTTTCAAGGCTGGCGACTTGAAACGAGTGATAATCTTCTCTGGCAGCAAGATGAAGGTGAAGCAGATAAACCAGGCCCTGCAAAAAATGAAAATCAACAGTGGGGAAATGCACTCCGACCTTGAGCAAGCTGAGAGGGATGACATAATGTTCAAGTTCAAGAGCGGCCAGATAGATGTGCTCGTGGCTACCGATATCGTGGCGCGCGGTATTGACATTGACGACATAGCAATGGTCATCAACTTTGACGTTCCGCACGATGCCGAGGACTATGTCCACCGCATTGGCCGCACGGCACGTGCCGACAGGGATGGCGTTGGCATCACTTTTGTCAACGAGGACGACATGTACGCCTTCCACCAGATAGAGAAATTCCTTGGACAGGACATTCAAAAGAATCCGTTGCCTGAAGGTTGCTTGGAAGGCCCAGAATACACCACGTCGCGCCGTCCGGGCAAGACGTCGGCCAAGAGCCGGAGGAGGAAAGACCGTGACACTAATGCCCACAAGGACTCGAAGCAACGGTCTGGACGCGGCAGGGACAAGGGTGACAACAGGAATGCTGAAGACAGGCAGAGGCAAAAGTCAAAGCGCGGTAATCAGCAAGAACAGAGCCAAGGCCAACAGCAAGACCAACAGCAGAAAAAGCAAGGCCAGCAGAAACAAGGTCAGCAGTCGAAGCAAGGCCAGAAACAAGGCCAACAGTCACAGCAAGACCAACAACAGAAGCAAGGTCAGCAGCAAATACAGCAACAAGGTCAGCAGAAGCAAGACCGGAGGCAGCGCGGAAAAGGACAAAAGCAGGAACGCCAGCACGCTCAACAACAACAGGCAAGGCCTGAGGGCGAAAGCCAAAAGCAGCGCGGACGCCATAAATATGCCGACAAGCAACGCAGGCAGCAGACGCAAAACCAGAAGGCGCAATCAAAGCAGGCTGAGGACGGAAAGCAGAAAGCAAAGAAAGGCGTGGTTCAGCCTAACCTCAATGAGCGCGGCTTGAAAGGCTTCATAAAGCATCCGATTCGTTGGATTATGAACATTGGCAAGAAATAAATAGCCAAAAGTCTTAATATCATTTATCATGGAAAAGCAAAGGAAAAGCAGTTTGTCAGAGTGCACCACCATAGTCGTTGGTGGTGAACTGACAGGTGACGGTTCGCGCATATACGCTCGAAGCGAGGACTTCGACGCCATGCGTTGCAAGAACTGGCTTGTCTTTGACGAAACCGACAACGGACCCGAAGAGTTTGTTGCCAACGACAGTGCCTTCAAGTGTCCACTGCCTAAGAAACGTTTAGGTTATACCGCACTGCCTGACTATCAGTATCATCATGAATGGGGCAGCGCTGGTTTCAACACGGCCGGAGTGGGAGAGAGCTCCACGGAAACCATCTTCAGTAGTCCGGAGGCATTGAAACATGACCCTTACGTAGCTGACGGATTGGCTGAAAACTGCACCTACAACACGGTGTTGCCATATATCCATACAGCGCGTGAAGGCGTGGAAAGGCTTGGAGCCTTGATAGAAAAGTACGGCTCTGCTGAAGGATTCGGCATTGGCTTCATCGACAACAAGGAGACTTGGTATCTCGAGAACGCTTGCGGACACCACTGGCTCGCGTGCCGTATCCCGAATGACAAGTATTTTGTAACGGGTAACCAAAGTCGTTTCCGTGACTATGATCCCGACGACACGGATAATTTCCTTGCCGATAAGGATTTGCTTTCTTTCGCTGAGAAAAACGGCTTGTGGAATCCTAAGGATGGAAAGTTTGACTTTCATAAGGCCTACTCAAAAGACGATATCGCCGACCATACCTACAATTATACGCGTGTATGGGGCTTGCAAAAGCTCTTCACGCCATCGATGGTGCAGGACGTGAATGTAAACGACTTCCCCGTATATGCTACACCAGACAGTGGGCACATTGGCATCAAGGAATTGCGCCAGGCTTTCCGTTTCCACTACGACGGCACAGATCATGACCCGTACCTCCACAACAACGGGCACGAACCATGGCGTCCGGTTTCCATTTTCAGGACCACTCAGACCCACCTGCTTCAGGTTCGTCCTTGGCTTCCTGACGCCATTGGCCACATTACATATGTAGCTAACGGAATGGCTGACCTGGGAGTATTCCTGCCTATCTATCAAGGCATAAAGAGTTTCCCAAAGGCTTATCAGATTGGTGATAATCATTGTTCCGACGGTTCTGCTTATTGGAAATTCCGCAAGGTTATGACATTGGCCATGACCAACTATAACGTTTATGCTCCTTTGGTGAAAGAGACTTACGCTAAACTGGAGGCGGAGAATGACCAGCGTCAAAAAGAGTTTGAGGCTAAGTATCTTGCCATTTATAAGGACAGTCCAATGGAGGCGCAAGACATGCTTCAGCATTTCAGCGACACCATTCTTATCCATGCGCTTGAGGTTGCCGACAAGCTCACACTTGAACTCTTCACTCGCCTTACAGAGGAAACGATGAAGAACTACATGTTCCATGGAGCTTGATTAAGTGAAACAATACCTATACTCATAAACGACAAGGGCGGCTTTATTTCAAAGTCGCCCTTGTGTATTTTGTTATTTATAGATTAAAATTCGTGTCTCGTTTTTGTAGTCCCACGAAAGACGTTAGATTATTGACGCGGCCCTTACACGGCTCAATGTCTCTGGCGTCATTTGCAGATAGCTTGCGATATAAACCAATGGTGCGCGAAGCACGACTTGCGGCTTCATCTTGCACAGGCGTAAATACCTGTTTTGCGCCGTCTCAAACCTCAACAGGTCTGCGTGAATCTGGGAAATGATGAGGCTCTCTTCCAGTATCTTCCTGTACAAAATCTGGATGTTGACGTTGTGTAGTGCCACTTGCTCAAGCCTGTGCTTTGGAATGAGATATATGGAAGAAGGCTCTAGTGCCTCAATTTGCAGTCGAGTGGGCTCTTCCTTGAAAAGACTCTCGATGCACATGAATATCTCACCATCAGAACCGATGTGCTCGGTCAACTCCTTGTTATTCTTGAAATAGAACTGCCTAACTAATCCCTTGTCTATGTAATAAATGTTCTCACAGACTTCACCTTCTTTTAAAATCATCTCTCCCTTCGAATACCTCTTCGGTACGAGGATGCTTTCAAGCATGTCAAGCTCTTCGTGAGTCATCGTGCTGTACTTTCTCGCAAGCTCACGTGCTATGTCACGGGTTGTGTTCTGAAGTTCTTTCATCGTTATGATATTATTTAGGCTATAAAATTGTTCTTCCAAACTTAGTCAAGCTTCAACACGGCGAGGAAAGCCTTTTGTGGAACTTGCACATTGCCGATTTGCTTCATGCGCTTTTTGCCCTTCTTTTGCTTTTCAAGAAGTTTCCTCTTTCGGCTTACGTCACCGCCATAACACTTGGCAAGCACGTCCTTCCTGACCTGCTTCACGGTTTCTCGTGCCACTATTTTCGCGCCAATGGCGGCTTGAATGGCTATGTCGTATTGCTGACGCGGAATCAGCTCTTTTAGTTTGCCACACATGTTACGACCCATAGTGACGGCGTTGTCTTGATGTGTAAGAGTGGACAAGGCGTCAACAGGCTCACCGTTGAGCAAGATGTCAAGTTTGACAAGCTTTGACGGACGGTAGCTGTCTATGTGGTAATCGAAAGACGCATAGCCTTTGGAAATGGATTTCAGCTTGTCATAGAAGTCGATGACTATCTCGCCCAATGGAATCATGAAGTGCAGCTCCACCCTGTTACCGGAAATGTATTGCTGATCAAGTAGTTCTCCACGTTTGTCAAGGCAAAGCTTGATGATTGGGCCGATATAATCGCTCGACGTAATGATGCTTGCCTTGATGTAAGGCTCATCAATATGGTCAATCTCGGTAGGGTCGGGCAGGCCACTCGGATTATGAACCTCCAATTCATCACCTTGCTTAGTGTACACTTTATAAGACACGTTTGGCACGGTGGTAATGACTTCCATGTTGAATTCACGGTCAAGACGTTCCTGCACAATCTCCATGTGCAGAAGACCGAGGAAGCCGCAACGGAAACCAAAGCCTAACGCCTGCGAGGACTCTGGCATGAAAGTAAGGCTTGCGTCGTTGAGTTGCAACTTTTCAAGCGAGCTGCGAAGGTTTTCGTATTCAGTTGGGTCAATAGGGTAAACACCTGCGAATACCATTGGCCTAACCTCTTGGAATCCCTCAATGGCTTTCTCGCAAGCATTATTAACGTGGGTTATGGTGTCTCCCACTTTAACCTCTGTCGCTGTCTTGATACCTGATATGATATATCCAACCTCGCCGGTAGACAGCTCCTTGCGAGGTTCCATGTCCATCTTCAAGACACCAACCTCGTCGGCCGTATATTCCATGTCGGTCTGCACGAACTTCACCTTGTCGCCTTGACGAACTACGCCGTTGATGACCTTTCCAAGGACTATGATACCGCGGAAAGAGTTGAATATGGAGTCGAAGATAAGCATTTGCAGCGGCTTCTTGGGGTCACCCTTAGGCGACGGTATTCGCTCCACGACAGCTTTCAGTATGTCAGGCACGCCTTCGCCTGTCTTGCCGCTGGCCCTGATGATGCTCTCGTGGTCACAACCTATAAGGTCCACGATTTCGTCCTCAACCTCATCAGGCATGGCGTTGGGCATGTCTATCTTGTTGATGACAGGTATTATTTCCAGGTCGTGGTCAATGGCCATATACAAGTTGGATATGGTCTGGGCTTGTACGCCTTGCGTGGCATCCACTACAAGCAATGCGCCTTCGCATGCGGCGATGCTCCTTGACACCTCATAGCTGAAGTCAACGTGTCCCGGAGTGTCTATTAAGTTGAGAATGTATTTCTGTCCATTAAGCTCGTATTCCATCTCTATGGCGTGGCTCTTGATGGTTATGCCACGCTCACGCTCAAGATCCATGTCGTCAAGCATCTGATTCTCAGTAATCTTGATGGTCTTGGTGTATTCAAGCATTCTGTCAGCCAATGTTGACTTTCCGTGATCGATATGAGCTATAATGCAAAAATTGCGGATGTTTTCCATTCGAAAATAGTAATCTTTGTCGCAAAGTTACAAAAAAGATGGGACAATGATTATCTAAAATTACATATTTTTCTTAACTTTGCGCTAAAAAGAATTCAAAACAAAGAAGACAGAATATAGACGATGAATCACAAGTTATTGTTTCTTGCTTTTGTGGCTCTTTTATTTTCGGGGTGTCACCGCACCACGTTGGAAGACCTTGCGGCAAAGACGGCGGAAGATTATACGGAACGTTATTGTCCAACGCCAGTGGAAAACTGTCAGCGGACAGACAGTGTTACCTTTTCCCGTGAAACACATACGTTTGGTTATTATTATTCCTTGTCAGGCAAGTTGGATGATTCTGCCATCATAGAAATTCATAAGAAAGAAATCGTGTCAACCATCCTTGGCAGCTTGAAAGATAACACAAGCATGAAGGAGTATAAGCAAGCGGGTTATAATTTCCGTTATGTGATGAAATCGAGCACTACTGGTGAAGTCTTGATTGACAAGACGTTTACAAAAAAAGAATATAATTAGCTTGTAGCCATGGCGAAAGACAAGACCATGTATGTCTGCAGCAACTGCGGATATGAGTCGGCCAAGTGGCTTGGGCGTTGCCCTTCCTGTGGCGAGTGGGATAGTTTCAAGGAGATAAAAGTTGATGCCAACTATGGCTCCATGAACGCTAAGAACACGGCGGCTTCATTCAGCAAGCGCGTTGGCAAGTCGCTTGTGGGCCATGACGATAGCAAACCGCTGCGTCTTAAAGAAATACCCTTGCAAGACGCGCCGAGAATAGACACCAACGATCCAGAATTAAACCGCGTATTGGGAGGAGGTCTCGTACCGGGGAGCATTGTGTTGCTTGGCGGTGAGCCAGGCATAGGAAAGTCGACCCTCACTTTGCAGACCCTTCTTGGCATGCACGACATGCCTATCTTGTATGTCAGTGGAGAGGAGAGCGCTCATCAAATAAAGATGAGGGCGGAGAGAATAAGAAAAGGGGCGCATGGTGACACTGTTGGCAAGGATGGAAATGCTGACGACCCGGCGAATGAAATTGATAACGTGTTTATCCTTTGTGAGACATCGTTGGAAAAGATATATGCTGGCATTCAGCAATTGCATCCAAGTCTTGTGGTGATTGACTCAATCCAGACCATATCCACAGAGCAAGTCGATTCTTCTCCCGGAAGCATTTCACAAGTCAGGGAATGCGCGGCGTCCTTGCTAAGATTCGCAAAGAGCAGCGGAGTACCTGTCATACTCATTGGCCACATAAACAAGGAAGGCACTTTGGCTGGTCCAAAAATCCTTGAGCATATTGTTGACACCGTGATACAGTTTGAGGGTGACCAACATTATGTATACAGGATATTGAGAAGTATTAAAAACCGATTTGGCAGCACGTCGGAACTCGGTATTTATGAAATGCGACAAGACGGCCTGCGCGCGGTATCAAACCCCTCAGAGCTTCTTTTAACAGAAAACCATGATGGACTTTCAGGAGTGGCCATCAGTTCCACCATAGAAGGTCTCAGACCTTTCCTTGTGGAAACCCAAGCCCTGGTCTCGACAGCCGCGTATGGCACGCCACAACGTTCGGCGACAGGATTTGACCAACGCAGGTTGAACATGCTTCTTGCTGTATTGGAGAAGCGCGTTGGTTTCAAACTTATGCAAAAAGACGTATTCCTCAACATTGCCGGCGGGATGAGGGTCACGGATATGGCCATGGACCTTAGCGTGATAGCCGCCGTGTTGTCAAGTAATGTTGACACGCCAATTGAGAATGGTTGGTGCATGTGCGGCGAGGTGGGGCTTAGCGGTGAGGTAAGGCCTGTCAGCCGTGTGGAACAGCGAATAGCCGAAGCGGAGAAACTCGGATTCAATCACATTATATTGCCCGCTTATAACATGAAAGGTATAAACCTTAAAAAATATGCCATTCAACTTCATCCTGTCAAGAAAGTGGAGGAAGCGCTTAGGGCTTTGTTTAATTAATGATTAATAATTAATAATTAATAATCTGACTTATGAAAGACAGTATAATAATAGTCAGCGGAGGAATGGATTCCATCACGATGCTTTACGAATATAAGGATCGCATTGCCTTGGGCGTGTCGTTCAACTATGGAAGCAATCACAATCAGCGTGAGATTCCGTTTGCGGAGTTGCACTGCAAGCGTTTGGGTATACCTCACATAACCATCGACCTTGGTTTTATGTCTGAATATTTCAAGTCAAGTCTGTTTGAAGGCGCCGAGGCCATTCCAGAGGGAAACTATGACGACGAGAACATGAAGTCTACCGTAGTTCCTTTTCGCAATGGCATAATGCTTTCGATAGCCGTTGGACTTGCGGAGTCTAACCACTTGAAACATGTGATGATGGCCAATCACGGTGGCGATCACGCCATTTACCCGGATTGCCGTCCCGAGTTCGTAAACAACATGTCAGCGGCAGCTAAGGCAGGCACTTACGTGGGTGTTGAGATATGGGCCCCTTACACAAACTTGACTAAGGCTGACATCGCGAGACATGGCAAGGCCCTTGGCATAGATTACAGCGAGACTTGGAGTTGCTACAAGGGTGGCGAGAAGCATTGTGGAAAATGTGGAACATGCAGGGAGCGTAGGGAAGCCCTGCGTGAGGCTGGCATCAACGACACTACGGAATATGAGGACGATTAGGAATCTTGGATTAATCAAGGGCAGGGTGGCAATGACGTCAGTCTTTAGCCTGTTATTGCTTTCCACTTCAATATGTTCTTGCAACAAGAGTTATAAAGAGAAAAAGCAAGAGGAGAAACTATCGCGCGAGGAACTGTTGCGCGAGGATAGTCTTGCGTTGAAAGTTGCCACGGTGCCCACCCTTGATTGTTTGCCACTTTTCATTGGAGTGGAGGATAGCCTGTTCAAGAAAAACGGCGTGGACGTGCGCTTGAAGCAGAGAAGTGCCCAGATTGATTGCGACACGTTGATAAAAGGCAAGTACGTTGAAGGCATGGTCAGCGACCTTATACGCACGGAAAGATTGAAGAAAAAGGGCGTGGCGTTGCGATACATAACTGCGACGAACGCTTATTGGCAACTGTACACAAATCGTATTTCGCGCATCAAGGAGCTCAAGCAATTATCTGACAAGATGATAGCAATGACGCGATTTTCCGTGACAGATTATCTTGCGGATTATGCGATAGACAGCGCCAAACCCAAGTTTGACGTTTTTAAGGTTCAGATTAATGATCCACGTATTCGCATAAAAATGATTATCAACAACGAGATGGATGCGGCGCTGTTCACTGAGCCTCAAGCCACGACCGCGCGCTTGTATAATAACCCGATGCTTATGGATAGTCGTGACAAGAACATACGTCTCGGTGTGATAGCGTTCAGGGAAAACGCGCTGAAAGACAAAAGGCGGCAGAAACAACTCGACAACTTCGTAAAGGCATATAACATTGCCGTGGATTCAATCAATCGTTTTGGATTGCAACACTATGCTACTGTCATCACCAAATATACAAACGCTGATGCTAAAACCATTAAGGCCTTGCCTAAATTGCGGTTCAATCATGTGAGGCAGCCAAGAGAGCGTGACATTAACATTGCGAAAAGATATTGACAGACAATATATGACAAGACTTGACGATACCAACTGGAAAGACTTTATCAGGAGCACAAGCTCGCTAAAGAAACAATTGTCTGAGAGACAGCCTCTTGGTTCTGTATTGAGCAAGACAAGTGCCATCATGGCTGATTATTCGCGTCCGTCCGACGACGAGCTTGAGAGCATAGGCGATAGCTACCGCTTGATGAGCGAATATATGCTTCGTGGTTTTCAAGACAATTCGCGCGCCGACTTATATGGCAAATTGGTTCAACGTCTTTATAGGAAACTGACGGACGTTGAACTGCAAGTGCGCAAGCAGTTTGATCCTTTCGTAAGAACATTGGTACCTCGCGATGCCACGCGGCTTGACGTGGACAGCCTTCGTAATGGCCTTGAGCTGTTTGTGTCAGACTTGGCAATGTTGACACTTGAGCCAGAGCAAAAGGTAGCTGAAAAGCGCAAGATGCTTTATGAACGTCGGCATAATATAATGTCGAATGCTTTCAATCAAATATTGTGTTCTGGACAGTGGAGCAATGAACATGCCAACGACATTGCGAATCTCATTCTTTCTCCCATAATCGAGACAACCGACGCGCTTTCATTGTCTGCGGCGGTTATGATGTCGTCACTTTTGTCGCCCGACCCGGTAAAGGTATTGCTGCTATTAAGAATTTACAAGGAAGCTACGGATGAAAAGTTGAAGCAAAGGGCTCTCATTGGCTGGGTATTCGCGTTGGACAATGGGGATTTCAACTTGTTCCCGAACATAAGGGAAAGCTTAAAACCATTGATGGCAGACAAGGGCTTTCGTGATGAGTTGGTGGAACTGCAAATGCAAGTCGTGTTTTGCATGTCTGCCGAACAAGATACCGAAACGATAGAGAGGGACGTTATGCCAAACATAATCAAGAACCAAAATCTTGAAGTAACGAGGTTTGGCATAAGGGAGAAAGACGAAAACCCGATGGACGACATTCTCCATGGTGATAGCAGCGACAAGAAAATAGAGGAAATGGAACAAGGCATGCGCAAAATGGCGGAAATGCAGAAGCGTGGCGCAGACATCTATTTTGGCGGATTCTCCAAGATGAAGCGTTTTGGTTTCTTCTTTACCTTGTCCAATTGGTTTACGCCTTTTTACATGCTGCACCCCGGCCTTGGTCATTTACCGCAAGAGGTAAGAGACACAAAGTTCATGTCTAACTTATTGTCAACTATGCCATTTTGTGACTCGGATAAATACAGTTTCGCATTGGCAATGTCCTCGGTTTTTCCCCAACTGCCTGCCAACATCAAGGAAATGATAAGCAACAACGCCGGCATGGTCGTGCCAGGCATGGAAGGAGTCATGAATACTCCTGCTTTTTTTCGCAGGCAATATCTTCAAGACCTTTACAGGTTTTTCCGCATCAATGACAGTCGTAAGGCTTTCAGCAATCCTTTTGATAACGATGCTAACCGAATGTTTCTTGACAATCCGGTTTTTCATGCGACCATGCACGATGGTGCCATTAGCATCGTAAAGTTTCTTATAAAACGGAAGATGTTAGTTGTTGCCAAGGCGATGCTCGACAACTATTATGATGAGAGTCGATTGGATGATAACCTTTTGGCAGCTCGAATAGCCTTAAAAGACGGTTATTTCAGCCAGGCCGAGGAGTTGTTTGCCAAGGCATATGAAATTGAGAATCATGGTGAGCAATCGCTGAAAGGTTATGCCCAAGCAAGTTTTCATTGTGCTCATTATGCCAAGGCCACGGAGCTTTATCGTCGTCTGTCGGAACTCTTCCCGGATAAACAGCAGTACAAGATGAACGAGGCTATTGCGCTTATCAATGACAACAAGGAAGACGAAGCGGTTAAGATTCTCTACGAGCTTTATTATAACGACCAAGGCAATGTCGACGTGAGGAGAGTGTTGGCATGGGGACTTCTATGCACGAAACAAACGGAAAAAGCGTTGAAACTGTATGAAGGCATCCTTGCCTCGGGCAGTGACGTTGCCGTCGACCATCTCAACGCTGGCTATTGCCTATGGTTCATGGGGCAAGGAGAAGGTGCCGCTAAACGCTTTACAGAATTTGTGTCTATTAAGGCCGAAGAGGCAAAAAAAGCAAAGACGCATCTCCACGTGAATATCCTTTCGGATAAGTTCAAGGAAGACGCGTCTTTGCTTGATCGTTATGATATTTCAGCAATTGACCGATTGATTATGGCTGGCGTTTAGCCATTCATTGAGGCAAGGAACTCAACATTGTTGCGGGTATGAACCATGCGGTCGTGGATAGTGTTCATGGCCTCCAATGGTGTCATTTCCGCAATATACTTACGCAGAATCCACATTCTGTCAAGAGAAGTCTTGTCAAGAAGCAGGTCGTCGCGGCGGG
>ERZ1026868.1253-NODE-1253-length-13408-cov-7.354902_pt1 | contig 13408 bp, 9 predicted proteins | sample MGYA00380164_ERZ1026868 | MGnify/ENA primary metagenome ERZ1026868 (study PRJEB33269, sample SAMEA4719800) | human gut metagenome | biome: human-associated habitat; feature: organic feature; material: feces | place: Cameroon | collected 2013-10 ... | reverse complement strand
CATATAAAAGAAATGATACCCGGATTTTAAAATATAATATATTTTTCTTTCTGGTTAGTACAATTATCTGCATGATTAACTCGGCACGCTCGTTTTTGATAATTGCTCCTATAACAGTTTTGATGTATTTGTTTCTTATCAGAAAAGTTGAAATAACAAGTAGAATGAAACAAATTTTGGCAGTGATTGGCTTATTGATTGTGGCATTGATTGTGTATTCAACAAATGCATACGTAAATGATTTTGTAAATGATCTGATTAGTGATAAATTTGCAATCTATATGAGCGGAGACATCAATCATATGATTGCCGCAAACGATGATCGTGTAGTGGCAACGTATTATGCGGTAGAAAATGGTGGGTCATATGGTGTTGGAATTGGTGTTGTACCGATGAACTCAACAAATGATCAAGTTAAGTATCTAGGACTTAATAGTGCATCAGCTTATATTTATATGGTGGGTACTGTTGGGTACTTCATATGGACATTATGCTTGGCACGAATTGGAATCCAGAATAAGAGACAATCGGTGAAGAAAACATTATTGTATTTTTCGTATTTACTTTTGCTGAGTTATTTTCTGCCAATTTATTCAACCATTGCACTTTTCCCTGCAATTATGTTTATATTTTATGTTTTTGATTTAGAGCAAGAGCAGAAAGGAAGTGAAAAACAATGAAAGTGGGGATTCTTACAATTTATGGAGGATCAAACTTTGGTAATAAGCTCCAAAATTATGCAATGCAACAGTTTTTAAAGAGCAAAAAAATTGAATCGGAAACGATTCGATATACAGTTTCATGGGAGAAGAATAAACTTGGAAAACGAGAAAAGTTAAGTCTCTTAAAGAAAAAATATTTTAGTCATGGTGTTGCAGAATCTATTTGGAATGTAAAATGGATCGTCAGTGCGAAGTTTCATAAAAGCGAATTAGAAGCGAAAAAGAATAGACGATGCAAAAAGTTTGAGCAATTTGAAAATAAGAACATTGCTTTGTCGGATGTAGTACTCAAAAATGTAGAAGAACTTCGAGAGTATAGCAATAAGTATGATGCTGTAATTGTGGGAAGCGATCAAGTATGGAATCCATACTGGCAAGGAAGTTTAGACGAGTTCTTTCTGACATTTGTTCCAGAAAGCAAGAGAGTGGCGTATGCACCGAGTATCGGTGTTTCTGAAATTCCGAATGAGCAAAAAAGCCGCTTTAAGGAAAGACTTAATGGATTTCCAAGATTATCTTGCCGAGAGAATCAGGGATGCAAACTTGTTAAAGAACTTACAGGAAAAGAATGTGAACACGTGTGCGATCCGGTTTTCTTATTGTCTCCTGAGCAATGGCAAAGCAAAGTCGGCCCACTATCGGAAAAGTATATCGTGACATATTTTCTTGGGGGCCAGTCATTAGAAGTTCATAAAGAGATCGAACAGTATGCAAAGAGGCATGACTGTAAGATCATAGATTTATGGGATGAAAAAGACTACACGTCCAGTTATTCAGGAATTGAAGAATTTCTGAACTATATTGCGAATGCTAAAATGTTCTTTACGGATTCTTTTCATGGCTGTGCATTTGCTATATTGATGGGGACACAGTTTGTTGTCTGTGAGCGAAAGGCAATAGATGCAAAGCAGAAAATGAATTCAAGGTTGGATTCGTTGATGGAGATATTAGATATTCAGGGGAGAAAATTGAATGACTTTGTAAGTTCTCCGACAGAAATTGATTATAAAAAGGTTCATGATAGGCTATCTCCGTGGGTTCAGAGGTCGCAGGAATATCTTCTGGGATGTTTAGAAGGAATACGATAAGTAGAAGGGAAAAGACAAAGCTGCAACATGAATAAGCTGATTCAAAAATACAAAACGCTGCCAGTGCAGGTTCGGGCATCTGCGTGGTTCTTGATTTGCTCATTTTTACAAAAGGGCATTTCAATGATAACAACTCCTATATTTACACGTCTTTTAACAACGCAGGAATATGGTGAGTTCAATGTTTTTAATTCGTGGTTGAGCATTGTTACAGTTTTTATTACACTCAACCTGTATAATGGTGTGTTCACGCGCGGGCTAGTTAAATATGAAGAAGATAAAGAGCGGTACGCATCTGCATTGCAGGGTATGTGTACGTTTTGCATCTTAATTGGCCTTGCAATTTATGGCGTATCACATAATTTTTGGAATCATATTTTTGAAATGACAACGACACAGGCGTTGTTGATGTTCATTATGATTTGGGCAACGGCCGTGTTCAATTTCTGGTCGGTTTCTCAACGAGTGGATTTCAAGTATAGAGCACTTGTTATCATTACTTTGATTTCCTCCATTGCAAAACCGGTGTTGGGCATTATTTTGGTTCGCCTTGCTGATGATAAAGTAACCGCGCGCATTTTGGGATTAGCTTTGGTTGAAGTTGTTACATGTACGGGATTGTTCGTGGCACAGCTTCGTCGCGGAAGAACTCTGTATGTGAAAAAATACTGGGTTCATGCACTGCACTTCAATTTGCCACTGATTCCGCATTATCTGTCGCAAACCGTATTGAATAGCTCGGACCGGATTATGATTCAGAAAATGGTTAGTGCGGATGCAGCAGGTATTTATAGCTTGGCCTATTCTATTTCCCAAATTATGACGATTTTTAATACTGCGTTGTTAAAAACCATAGAACCGTGGCTGTACAAAAAAATGAAAGCAAATCGGACACAGGACATTGGAAGAGTTGCATATCTGTCCTTGGGCTTGGTTGCAGCGGTCAATCTGATTCTGATTGCACTTGCGCCGGAGGCAGTAGCAATTTTTGCTCCGGTTCAATATCACGAGGCAATTTGGGTGATACCGCCTGTGGCAATGGGTGTGTACTTCATGTTTGCGTATACATTCTTTGCGGTTATAGAGTTCTATTTTGAAAAAACAAAATATGTGACCTATGCCACTATGTCCGGGGCAGTATTGAATATCATTCTTAATTATATTTGTATCAAACTCTTCGGCTACATGGCCGCAGGGTATACAACGCTGGTTTGCTATATGCTATATACAGTTGCACACTATTGTTTTGCACAAAAAATCTGTAATGAAGAAATGAACGGTGTGCGAATCTATGATTTAAAGACGCTGTTGACAATAACCGGAGCTTTTATGATTAGTGGTTTCTTGCTGATGATGACATATAATGCACCTGTTATCCGGTATAGTCTGCTGGTGATAGCCTGCATCCTCGCAGTATTAAAGAGAAATAAGATTATTGCATTGCTGAAGAACCTGATCGCAATGAAAAAAGCATAAGGAGGTTCACATGAACGGACGATATACCAACGAGCGCAATATCCAGATGGTTATTGCGTTGATGAAAGCGCATAACATTCATAAGGTTGTTGCCAGCCCCGGAACGACTAACATCACTTTTGTGGCAAGTATTCAGGATGATCCTTTTTTTGAAATCTATTCTTCGGTTGATGAACGGTCAGCTGCATATATTGCGTGTGGTCTTTCTGAAGAAAGCGGTGAAGCGGTTGCTTTGACTTGTACGGGTGCAACGGCAAGTCGAAATTATCTTTCTGGTCTGACGGAGGCATATTATCGCAAACTGCCGATTTTGGCAATTACGTCAACTCAGCACGTAGGTCGCATTGGACAGAATATTGCACAGGTAATTGATCGAACGGAGATCCAGAATGATGTGGCAAAGCTGAGCGTTCAGATTCCGGCAATTCATGACGCAGAGGATGAATGGGCCTATAATGTCATGCTGAACAAAGCAATGCTCGAACTGACGCACAATGGTGGTGGCCCAGTACATATCAATCTGACAACAACATACAGCAAAACGTATGATGTTGAGAAGCTGCCGGACGAACGAGTGATTCGCCGTTACTGCATGGGTGATGCTTTGCCGGAGATTCCTTCTGGTAAGGTAGGCATCATTGTGGGCGCACACAAGAAGTGGACAAAGACTCAGATTGATGCACTGGAAACGTTCTGCGCTGCATATGGTGCGGTTGTTTTCTGCGACCATACATCGAACTATCTCGGTAAATATGCGGTACATCCTAGTTTGGTATGCTCTCAAAAGCAGTATAATTCGCCCTGCAAACAGCTTGATCTGTTAATTGATATTGGCGATATTACGGGTGCTGCGATGGCTATGCACCCTAAGACAGTTTGGCGTGTAAACCCGGATGGCGAAATCCGTGACACCTACCGTAAACTGTCGAATGTGTTCCAGATGGAAGAAAGCGAATTTTTCGCAGCATATTCTGCCAAGACTTCGGCCAAGAGAGATGAAAGTTATCTTAATGCTTGGAAAGCAGAATGTAAGAAGATTGTAGAAAAAGTTCCTGAACTGCCGCTGAGCAACGCATGGATTGCAAAGACGACTTCTGCATTGCTGCCCAAAGACGCAGTGCTGCATTTTGGCATCCTAAACTCTCTGCGTTCGTGGAATTTCTTTGAAATCGGAATGCCTTATACTGCGTTCTCTAATACGGGTGGCTTTGGCATAGATGGCTGCGTTTCGTCGCTGGTAGGTGGTGCATTGGCTGATCCGAAACACCTTCATTTTGGCTTTGTAGGCGATTTGGCGATGTTCTATGACTTGAACAGTCTGGGTAATCGTCACGTAACTACAACAATCCGGCTGCTGGTAGTAAATAATGGCCGTGGTCAGGAGTTCCGTAACTACAACCATCCGGCTGCTGACTTCGGCGAGCAGTCGGATGGTTACATCGCTGCCGCGGGCCATTACGGAAAACAATCGCATGAATTACTGAAGCACTATGCGGAAGATTTAGGGTTTACATATCTTGCGGCAAGCAATAAAGAAGAATTTTTGCAGAATGTGAAAGTATTTACGGATGCAAAAATGACGGATAAGCCGATTCTTTTTGAGGTGTTCACCGATACGGAAGATGAAAATGCCGCACTAAAAGCAATGCACACGATTGAGAGCGATGCGACCGGAACTGCAAAAAAACTGGCAAAGGAAGTTCTGGGCGATAAAGGTTTTCAAGCATTAAAGAACCTGATTAAAAAATAAGGAGAAGCGCATGAAATCGCAAAAGAAGATTAGCCTGTTACTCTGCCTTGGAAAAGGATGGAACAGATGAAAATACTTGTACTTGGTGGAACGGGCGCAATGGGAAAACCTGTTGTGAAAATTCTTGGAGCGAGAGGGCATCGAGTAGATGTTACGACCCGAAAAGCAAGAAACGATGAAGGCGATAATATTCATTATGTTGTTGGAAATGCACATGATATGGCATTTCTGGAAAACATTCTGAAAGAAAAGTATGATGCGATTCTCGATTTTATGGTCTATAAGCCGGAAGAATTTAGAGATAGGTATATAAAATTCCTTGAAAATACAAGTCAGTACGTTTTTTTGAGTTCGGCGCGAGTTTATGCGGATTCTCCTGATGCGCTGATTGAGGAATCGTCGAAAAGATTATTGGACACTTCTAAAGATCAGGAGTTCCTGCAAACGAGTGAATACAGCCTTGCGAAAGCGAGAGAAGAAAATCTTCTTTTAAAATCAGATAGTCAGAATTGGACAATTATCCGTCCATATATTACCTATTATGATGAACGGCTGCAGCTTGGCGTTTTTGAAAAAGAAACGTGGCTGCGCCGTGCTTTAGCAGGAAAGAAAATTGTGTTTAGCCGAAATATCGCTGAAAAATATACAACCTTGACCTATGGATATGATGTTGCATTACGTATTGCAGATTTGATAGGCAACCCCAAAGCAGTTGGACAGGTGTATCAGATCGCAACGGGAGAATATATCAAGTGGAAGGATGTACTTGCTGTTTATTTGGACACACTTGAAAAGGAACTTGGTAAGCGACCAGAAGTTTTTATGACGGAACAATGTGACCCCTTTACCGAGAAAAACAATCAGTATCAGGTTCACTGTGACCGCGAGTATAACAGAAAGTTCAGTGATGCAAAGATTCAGCAGGATACAAAGGAAACAGAACCGTTTATGCCAGCGGAAAAGGGATTGAAGATGTGCTTAGAGAATTTTCTGGCTGGTGAAAGACAATTTACCGCGCCTGTAAATTGGAAGAGAGAAGGTGCTATGGATAAAATCAGTGGAGATAGAACACCACTGAAAAAGATTCCGGGCATGAAAAATAAAGTAAAGTATGTAGTATACCGATACATAAAGTGATAATTAGAAAGTAGCAGCATCGAACGAGATAAAGGATATGCTATGAAAGGAAATTGATAAATGGCTAAGTCGAGATATTGGCAGGCGGTAAGAGGTATTTGTATTCTTGCTGTAATTATGATCCATTGCCCAGTAGGGCAGAATGGACTAGATCAAATAGTATGGTTGGCGTTAAGGCAGTTTATCAATTTTCCTGTTGCAATATTTATTTTTATGGCGGGATATTTTATAAAGCCGGAAAAAGTAAATGCTGACTATATTATAAATCGGGGGGGGGGCGGCTATTGTTGCCCTTCCTGCTGTGGGATGTAATCTATACTGTAAAAAATGTATTATTTGGTGACAATGTAGAATGGAAAAGCGTTCTGTTCGACTTTTTTACAGGCCGCGCTGCTGCACCATTGTACTACCTTCTGGTTTTATTTCAGCTAACATTATTAACTCCCTTTATTCTTAAAAAGGCAGGTAAAAAATGGCTGTATTTGATTACGCCAGTATATTTATGTGTGATTTATATTTGGACAGTGATTGCTGGTGCACCGCCAAGGTTATATGGAACAGTTTTCCCGGCATGGCTACTGTTTTACCTTTTGGGTATAGATTGTAGAGCAGGAAGACTAGAACGATATGTTCAAAAAAGTAGTGGTGTATGGGTAATTGTTGCGGTAGGTGTTGAACTATTAGAAACGATAGTTCTATATGTTGGCGGTTGCTCTATTACCTTGGCCAGCAGTCAGCTGAAGTTTAGTAGTTGCTTATATGCCGCGACAATTTTACTATGCCTGAAAAAGAATGAGGACAAAGGACAGTGTAACACATGGATAAGTAACATAGGTGACTGTTCATTTGGAATCTTCTTTTTACATTGTATGGTGCTGTGGATTGTAAAGAAAATTCTTTCTATGGTAGGAATCGACCAATGTTGGATTGCTTTCTGGATGCTTACTTTTTTGCTTACAACTTTTATAAGTTATACGCTTGTAATGGTGATAAGGAATAAAGTCAGTGACATGAAAAAACTACGATGGATAGGATTTGACTAAAGAAAATAAGAGGATAAATAAATGGGAAAATATTTTGGAACAGATGGTTTTCGTGGTGAGGCCGGAGTTACATTGACAGCGGATCATGCCTACAAAGTTGGCCGCTTCTTGGGCTGGTATTACAATGCTCTCCGTGAGCGCAATGGTGACACTGAGCCTGCGCGCATTGTCATTGGCAAGGATACTCGCCGCAGTTCATATATGTTTGAGTATAGTCTGGTTGCTGGTTTGACTGCTTCCGGCGCGGATGCTTACCTGCTCCATGTCACCACTACGCCGTCTGTGGCTTACATAGCCCGTGTGGATGACTTTGACTGTGGCATTATGATTTCTGCCAGCCATAACCCGTTCTACGATAATGGAATTAAGCTGATCGACTGTTACGGCGAGAAGATGCCGGAAGAAACGCTGCTGCTGGTAGAAGATTACATTGACGGCAAACTCCATGTATTCGATCAAGATTGGCCGGAACTCCCTTTTGCTCATCGTGAGCATATCGGATGCACGGTAGACTATGTGGCCGGTCGCAACCGCTACATGGGGTATTTAATTTCCTTGGGTATTTACTCCTTCAAGGGTGTCAAGGTTGGTCTGGATTGTGCCAACGGTGCAAGTTGGAATATCGCAAAGTCCGTGTTCGACGCTCTGGGTGCAGATACCTATGTTATTAACAACCAGCCGAATGGTCTGAACATCAACAATAATGCTGGTTCCACCCACATTGAAGGTCTGCAGAAGTTTGTTGTGGAAAAGGGCTTGGATGTTGGTTTTGCTTATGACGGCGATGCTGACCGCTGCCTGTGTGTAGATGAAAAGGGCAATGTCATCACTGGCGACCATATTCTGTACATCTACGGTTGCTACATGAAGGAGCGCGGCAAGCTGCTGACCAATACTGTTGTCACGACTGTCATGTCCAACTTTGGTCTGTACAAGGCTTTTGATGAGAAGGGCATCGGATATGCAAAAACTGCTGTCGGCGACAAGTATGTCTATGAATACATGGCAAAGAATGGCTGCCGTATCGGTGGGGAGCAGAGTGGCCATATTATCTTCTCCAAGTATGCAAGCACTGGCGATGGCATCCTGACCAGTCTGAAGATGATGGAAGTCATGTTGGCTAAGAAAAAGCCGATGAGCGAACTGGCAGCACCGCTGAAAATTTATCCGCAGGTGCTAGAGAATGTCCGTGTGAGCGATAAGAAGGCTGCACAGAATGACCCTGCTGTTCAGGAAGCAGTGTCCAAGATTGCTGAGGCTCTGGGTGATACTGGCCGTATTTTGGTTCGTGAATCTGGTACGGAACCTCTTGTTCGTGTTATGGTAGAAGCACCTGATCATGATACTTGCCAGAAGTATGTTGACGAAGTAGTCAATGTGATTTGCGAAAAGGGTTATAAGGCATAAAGTCAAAAACGACTCTGGCAAAGTACCCGGAGTCGTTTTTGAGATTATAAGGAAAGTATATAAAATAGGTGGAGGGATAACTTATGTGTGGAATTGTTGGCTTTACAGGAAACCGACAGGCAGCACCAATCTTATTAGATGGCCTGTCCAAGTTAGAGTACAGAGGCTATGATTCGGCAGGGCTGGCAGTTCGTGATGGAGAAAATCTGGCTCAGGTCGTTAAAGCAAAAGGCCGTTTGTCAAATCTGATGGAAAAAACGGATAACGGTAATGCGCTGAAAGGAACCTGCGGTATTGGTCATACTCGTTGGGCCACTCATGGAGAACCGAGCCAGACAAATGCACATCCTCATGTTTCTGGTAATTGCACCCGCTCTGGCTCTGGCGCAGTAGAATCTGAAGTTGTCGGTGTACATAATGGTATTATCGAGAACTATACAGAACTGAAGGAAAAGCTGCTAAAGCATGGTTATACTTTTTATAGCCAGACAGATACAGAAGTGGTTATTAAACTGGTAGACTATTATTATAAGAAGTATGGTCTTGGTCCTATTGATGCCATTGCAAAAACAATGGTTCGTGTCCGTGGTTCGTATGCCCTGGAGTTAATGTTCCGCGACTATCCGGGTGAGATTTGGGTAGCACGTAAGGACAGCCCAATGATTATCGGTATTGCGGATGGTGAAACCTATGTGGCTTCGGATGTTCCGGCAATATTGAAATACACCCGTAATGTGTATTATATCGGCAACCTTGAATTTGCAAAGTTGACTCCGGGTGAGGCACATTCCTATGATTTGAATGGTGATGAAATCGAGAAGCAAACCACAGAAATCAAGTGGGATGCAGAGGCGGCAGAGAAAGCTGGATTTGAGCATTTCATGATGAAAGAAATCCATGAGCAGCCAAAAGCAGTTCGGGATACACTTAATTCTGTAATTAAGGATGGCATGATAGACTTATCCAGTGTGGAAATCATAGAGGATGAAATTAAGAATTTTGAGCAAATCTATATTGTCGCCTGTGGTTCTGCATGGCACGTTGGTATGGCTGCTCAGTATGTACTGGAGGATGTAGCAGACATCCCGGCGCGTGTTGAACTTGCATCTGAGTTTCGCTATCGCAAGATGCCGGTCAATCAGAAAGCGTTAGTTATTGTGGTCAGCCAGTCGGGTGAGACTGCGGACACATTGGCCGCACTACGGCTTGCAAAAGAAAAAGGCATTACTACGATGGCGGTTGTTAATGTGGTTGGAAGTAGCATCGCTCGTGAAGCGGATAAGGTGTTCTACACACTCGCTGGCCCAGAAATCTCTGTTGCGACAACTAAGGCATATAGCGCACAGCTTGCGGCGATGTATTGCTTGGCTATTCAATTTGCAAAAGTCAGAGAAAAGATTACAGAAGAGCAGTACAGCTACTATATTTCTGAATTGCTGACCCTTCCGGAAAAAATGCAAAAAGTACTGGAAGATAAGGAACGCATCCAATGGTTCGCGGCTAAGTATGCTAATGCACATGATGCGTTCTTTGTTGGCCGAGGTATTGACTATGCTTTTTGTTTGGAAGGCAGTTTGAAGCTGAAAGAGATTAGTTATATCCACTCGGAAGCATATGCTGCGGGCGAATTGAAGCATGGAACTATCAGCCTGATTGAGCAGGGAACGCTGGTTATAGGTGTACTGACCCAGAAAGAATTGTATGAAAAAACCATCAGCAATATGGTGGAGTGCAAGAGCCGTGGTGCATATTTGATGGGCCTTACAACCTACGGCAACTATGAGATTGAAGATCAGGTGAATTTTACGGTCTATGTGCCGAAAGTGGACGAGCACTTTGTTGGTAGTTTGGCGGTGATTCCTCTGCAACTGATGGGCTATTATGTGTCTGTTGCGAAGGGACTGGATGTTGATAAACCACGAAACCTTGCAAAGAGTGTAACGGTAGAGTAAGATATTAGGAAAGCACGTATGAATGATCCGGAAAAAGAATATCAACTTATATTTGAGCGACTAAGAGATATTTGCCAAAAGAGAAAAGTTACAAATTATTCACTTGCGAAGTTGACAAATTTGTCGAATTCGAGTATTAGCAATTTGATGAGAGGGAAAACAAAGCCCTATCTATATACGATGCTATTGATATGCGCAGCATTAGACATACCTATGATAGAATTGTTCGGAGATAAAGAAAAAGAAAATACCGAGGAACAGCATATCATACAGGCGTATCGAATGATGCCACAAGAAAAGAAGCGGATGGTAAGAATTTACATTGACATGCTAATGGAATATAATGGGAATTTGTAACATATGAAGTTATAACGAAATGAGGGGTTCTACATAAAGAAGTACAAACATCGATAAAAGTGTGGTATCCTATAAATGAAAAAGTTTATAAACCGAATCTTGACTTAATTCACATGAAGCAGTGTGAAGCTGGTAAAGCATAAAGGGATGCGCCAGTGTCGAGATGGGCATTTATTTGCTCTGTCAAACTTAGTTCCCATAGTGAGAGTGTGGGTATGAGAATGACAGAGCTTTTTTATTAGTGATTATACGAGGAGATGAAAAAATGCCGCATTGTGATAAAAAAATGCTGTCGTTCTTTTTGACAACAAAATGCAATTTATGCTGCCGCTATTGCTATAATGCGAAAGAACGAAATGCAATCGAAGAACAAACGATACCTCTTGATGTGGCTAAAGCAGCAATCGATTGGTATTTTGAGAATAGCGACAGTCGTCATATTAGATTTTATGGACCTGGTGAACCTACGCAAGAGTTTGGTAAGATGCGTGAGATTACTAAATATGCAAAGAACCATGAAACGGAAGGAAAAAATGTAACGGTTGAAATACAAACAAATGGTGTGTTTGATGAGAATGTAAGGAATTGGATTTTGCAAAATGCAAACATTGTTTGGATGTCTTTTGACGGTACAAAAGATATTCAAAATTATAATCGACCGTTAAATCCAAGATATAAATACCTTTTTCATGAAAGAACATCTGCAGATATGTTGGAAGAAAATGTGAAATGGTTGATTTCAAATAAGGGGAATCAACCGTTGATGGTTGGAGCAAGGGTAACAATTACGGATAAAAATGTTAAAATGCAAAGGGAGTTGATTGATTATTTTTATGCGTTAGGAATTCGGTACGTATGGACAGATCCCCTTTTTTATTCTGTGGGTGAAAAACCTGTTATAGATGATATAAACAAACGGAAAGCATATTCGTTTGATATGGAATGCTATGTAAAAGAGTATATTGAGGCAAATGAATATGCTAAAACTAAAGGCGTGTTTTGGGGTAGCTTTTTAACTGTGAATTTTGATGGAGCGTCGGCGTATCATTGTAGAAGCTGTACGCCTTTAGCTGCTCCACATATTACACCGGATGGATATATTTCTGCATGTGATATGGTGGTATTAGGGGAAAAACCATATCATATGGATGTGTTTATCGTAGGAAAATGGGATAAAGATTATCATAAATTTGTTTTTGATAACAAAAAGATAGAAACGCTTGAAAACAGGAAATCTACAACGATGAAGCACTGCGAGAAATGTTTTGTGCAATTACATTGTGGAGGCTGCTGTTTGGGAGAAACTGTAAATGAATTTGGTGTACTTGATGGGCAAAATCTAGAAAAGTGCAAGGCCATACGAAAGTTGTATAAAATTCTTGGGCCGTGTGGAAAATATCCATATTTGCATCCATAGAAAATAGACACAGGTGTAAGGGGATGTGCGATTTGAACTATGATGAAATGACAAAAGAAGAACTGATTCAGTATATTAAGGAATGTAAAGAAAAACGTGCATTTACTTATGAAGATCAAATGAAGTTGGCATTTTTGGATTCATCACCTTTTACATTGTGGGCAAGTGATAGAAACTGTAGAATTAAATTGTGGATGGGACAGTGTGAAGCATTATATGGTTATAAAAGCGAAGATGTTCTAGGAAAAGACTTTGTGGATTTATTTGTCGCAGTTGATGAGCAAAAAGCTGCAAGGGAAGATCAAATAAGTATTATCGATGATGGAGCAGTTTTTCATAATATTGCAAACGATGTAGGAAAAAATGGAAATACACTTCGACTATTGACAAATTGTTGGAGACTTAAAGATCCGATTTCAGGTGAATACTGGAATGCTGAAATGGGGCTTATTATAGACTTTTTCAATCAGGAAGTGGTGAGGTTAGAACAGATAATAACAGAAAGTAGAATGCTAAAAACGCGCGTCACACAGTTTATTGACTGTGCAAAACAATATAAAGGACAGTTTTTAGAACGAAAAAAATTGGTTAACGAGGCGATTAGAGAGTGTGACAGAAAAGCAGTCGCGCAAAAGAAGCGAAAAGAATTTAAGTCTAAAACAAAGGAAGTAAAAAGTGGAATTGCTGAAATCGAAGAGAAGATAAATACGATTATTGAGGATTATTTGAATAAAGTGAAAGCATGTGGAAGCTCTTCAGAGTGCGAAAGTTTGATTCAAAAATTCAAAAGTGATTATGATGGTGTGCTTTTCCAATTTGAAGATCTTGTTACAGATTTTCAAGAAATAAGTTTGGAGTATGATGAAAAAGGCGGAACGATTTTTGGAAAAGATTCATTGCTAAAAGATGTGGCCGTTGTTTATGGGGCATATTACAGTAAAGCATTTAACTTGAAGATTAGAATCGAAAAAGAAATTGATGATTATAAAAGTTTAGGAAATATAAGCGAGGAGTCAATAGTGCTTTCGTCACTACTTGAATTGAGGGAATCGATAGAAT
>ERZ1026868.1251-NODE-1251-length-13413-cov-4.277437_pt1 | contig 13413 bp, 7 predicted proteins | sample MGYA00380164_ERZ1026868 | MGnify/ENA primary metagenome ERZ1026868 (study PRJEB33269, sample SAMEA4719800) | human gut metagenome | biome: human-associated habitat; feature: organic feature; material: feces | place: Cameroon | collected 2013-10 ... | reverse complement strand
GTCGAATTTGCCCATGTCGGCAATGACGCCATTGAAATGCGCGTATTCGAACGCGGTTGCGGAGAGACGCTTGCCTGCGGCACCGGGGCTTGCGCCACGGCGGTGGCCGCGGCCGCCACGGGCAGGGCACCACGGCAAACCGACATCGTCATGGACGGCGGCACGCTGCACATAGAGTGGGGCGCCGACAACCACGTCAGGATGACAGGGCCGGCGGAGATAGTCTTCGACGGCGAGATGGAACCATGACATCGATAAGTGTTTACAGGACAACAAAGAGACATTAGACAACCATTAAAATCAAAAAAAGGAGAGAAACAATGGCATTAGTAAACGAATATTACCTCCGTCTTCCGGGCAGCTACCTCTTCGCCGACGTCGCCAAGCGCGTCACGGCCTTCAAGGTGTCGCATCCCAAGCAGCGCGTCATCAGCCTCGGCATTGGCGACGTGACCCGCCCCTTGGCGCCTGCCGTGGTGGAGGCCATGAAGAAGGCCTCCGACGAGATGGGCCACATCGACACCTTCCGCGGCTACGGCCCTGAGCACGGCTACGACTTCCTGCGCGAGGCCATCATGAAGGGCGACTTCCTCACCCGCGGCATACACCTCGACAAGGACGAGATATTCATCAACGACGGAGCCAAGAGCGACACCGCCAACATCCAGGAGCTGCTCAGGTGGGACAACAGCGTGGCCCTGACCGACCCCGTCTACCCCGTCTATGCCGACTCCAACGCCATGATAGGGCGTGCCGGGAAATTCGTCGACGGCAAGTGGGCCGACATCACCTACCTGCCTTGCACCGCCGAAAACAACTTCACGCCCGCGCTGCCCGACCACCGCGTCGACATGATTTACCTGTGCTACCCCAACAACCCCACGGGCACGGTGCTCACCAAGGACGAGCTTCGCAAGTGGGTCAACTTCGCGCTCCACAACGAGTCAATCATCCTCTACGACGCCGCCTACCAGGCCTATATCCAAGACCCCGACATACCACACTCCATCTACGAGATAAAGGGCGCGCGCAAGTGCGCCATAGAGTTCCACTCCTATTCCAAGACAGCCGGCTTCACGGGCGTGCGTTGCGGATACACTGTCATACCAAAGGACCTCATGGCCAAGACGCTCGACGGCAAGGACGTGTCGCTCAACGCCCTGTGGGAGCGCCGCCAGTCGACGAAGTTCAACGGCACCTCATACATCTCGCAGCGCGCCGCCGAGGCCACCTATTCTGAGGAGGGCCACCGCCAGACCCGCGAGACGATAGCCTACTACATGGACAACGCGCGCCTCATGCGCGAGACCCTCGTGGGCCTGGGCTACGACGTCTACGGCGGCGAGAACGCCCCTTACCTCTGGGTGCGCACGCCGGGCGGCATGGGCTCGTGGAAATTTTTCGACACCCTGCTCTACGGCTGCGGCCTGGTCTGCACGCCGGGCGTGGGCTTCGGACCCTCGGGCGAAAGCTACTTCCGCCTAACCAGCTTCGGCAACCGCGAGGACGTGGAAGAGGCCATGGAGAGAATAAAAAAGCTGTAAAGGCATAAACATCATAATATAGCAAATCCCTAATATCATTTTATAAGTATGACCAACGAAAGATTTGATGCCGTAGTGACTGCTTCGCACAAGAAGCCAGTCGAGGTGATCGCTCCCGTGGAGCGCCCATCAGAGTATTTTGGCAAGAAGGTGTTCAACCGCGCCAAGATGTACAAGTATCTGCCCGCTGATGTCTATCAGAAGTTGATTGATGTCATCGACAACGGAGCCACGCTCGACCGCTCTATCGCCGACGCCGTGGCAAAGGGCATGAAGCAATGGGCCGACGAGAACGGCGTGACCCACTACACCCACTGGTTCCAGCCCCTCACCGAAGGCACCGCCGAGAAGCACGACTCTTTCATAGAGCACGACGGCAAGGGTGGCATGATAGAGGAGTTCTCTGGCAAGCTCCTCGTGCAGCAGGAGCCCGACGCCTCCAGCTTCCCCTCAGGCGGCATACGCTCCACCTTCGAGGCGCGCGGCTACTCGGCATGGGATCCCACGAGCCCCGTGTTCATCATCGACGACACGCTCTGCATACCAACCATCTTCATCTCCTACACCGGCGAGGCCCTCGACTACAAGGCACCGTTGCTGCGTGCCCTCCACGCCGTCAACGTGGCCGCCACTAACGTGTGCCACTATTTCTATCCCGACGTGAGGAAGGTCATCTCCAACCTGGGATGGGAGCAGGAGTATTTCCTCGTCGACGAGGACCTCTACGCCGCGCGTCCCGACCTCATCCTCACCGGACGCACGCTCATGGGCCACGAGAGCGCCAAGAACCAGCAGATGGACGACCACTATTTCGGCACCATCCCTGAGCGCGTGCAGGCCTTCATGAAGGACCTCGAGATCCAGGCTCTCGAACTTGGCATACCTGTAAAGACACGCCACAACGAGGTGGCCCCTAACCAGTTTGAGTGCGCTCCTATCTTCGAGGAGACCAACCTCGCCGTGGACCACAACATGCTGCTCATGTCGCTCATGAAGCGCGTGGCCCACAAGCACGGCTTCGAGGTGCTGCTCCACGAGAAGCCTTTCGACGGCATCAACGGTTCGGGCAAGCACAACAACTGGTCGCTCTCCACCGACACCGGCATCCTGCTCCATGGACCAGGCAAGACGCGCGAGGACAACCTGCGCTTCGTGGTCTTCACCGTGGAGACGCTCATGGCCGTCTACAAGCACAACGGACTGCTCAAGGCCAGTATCATGGACGCCGGCAACGCCCATCGCCTGGGCGCCAACGAGGCACCTCCAGCAATCATCTCGTCGTTCCTCGGCAAGTCGCTATCGGGCGTACTTGAGCACATCATGAAATCTGACAAGGACGCGCTGCTCATCAAGGGCAAGGAAGGCGTGCAGATAGACATACCAGAGATTCCCGACATCATGCGCGACAACACCGACCGCAACCGCACGTCACCGTTCGCCTTCACCGGCAACCGCTTCGAGTTCCGCGCCGTGGGTTCTTCGGCCAACTGCGCCAGCGCGCAAATCGTGCTCAACACCGCCGTGGCAGAGGCTCTGACAAGCTTCAAGGAGCGTGTCGACGCCCTCATAGCCAAGGGCGAGGACAAGTTCACCGCCATCCTCTCCGTGGTGAAAGACGACATCAAGACCTGCGCCCCGATCCACTTCGACGGCAACGGATATAGCGACGAGTGGGTGGAGGAAGCCGGAAAGCGCGGCCTCGACACCGAGAAGTCGGCACCGGTAATCTTCGACCGCTACCTCGACCCGGAGACCGTCAAGATGTTCGAGTCGATGTCGGTAATGAAGGAGAACGAGCTCAAGGCCCGCAACGAGGTGAAATGGGAGACCTTCACCAAGAAGCTGCAGATCGAGGCACGCGTGCTGGGCGACCTCTCGCTCAACCACATCATACCTGTGGCGACCCACTACCAGGCCATGCTCTCAAAGGACGTGCAGAACCTCATGGTCATCTACGGCGCCGAGAAGGGCAAGCAGCTCTCCGACCGCATCATGAACATCATCGAGCAGATTTCCGAGCGCACCGCCATCATCGAGAAAGACGTGGAAGACATGGTCAACGCCCGCAAGGTGGCAAACAAGATCGCCGACGAGCGCGAGAAGGCCGTGGCCTACCACGACACCGTGGAGACATGGTTCCAGCCCATACGCTACCAGATAGACAAGCTCGAGCTTGTGGTGGCCGACGAGCTTTGGACGCTGCCTAAGTATCGTGAGCTGCTGTTCATCAGATAAAGGTAAACAGATTCGTTGCCGCCCGCCGAATAAACTTACGGCAAGCGGCAACATATAAGGATAGCAATCTATTTCTTTTATTGGTTGTTTAATCTTGTGCGGGGCAACGTCGTGAGACGTGGCCCCGCCTTTTTAGATTTTTTGTTTTCCTTAGGTATGTCATTGCCACGTTTTTTGATTACTTTTGCATAAGTTTGTCATCGCAGTGTCATGGTTGATACCTGACAGGTGGGGAACTTAAGCTAAGAAGTCATGTTCTATCAACTCATACAAAAGAAAAGGGACCTGTGGTATCAGTCTTCCGACTGCACCGTGCGTGACCTCGTTGGCTATATTCGTCAACGTGGCATGATGCGTGATGCGCAGATAGAAGCCATCAAGACCTATTTATACTTGAAGATAGCTTGCCAAGGGAAACCTCTTTGGCAACTTTTTGCCGAGGGTGTTTTCAATGAGACAGATGTGGATGCTGAGGAAATCAATGCTGAGGCGAGGGAAGTGATGATGCAGAACCCTGCTGCCTTGGCTCTCTATCAGTACAGTCGTCAGAAAGACCGAAACGGCAAGCAGATTGCCCCCGAGTTGGAGCAGTTCATCCGTCATCATGCTCGCGAGATAGACTATGAGCAAGTGTTGAAGGATATCTTTTACAAGGTAACTTATTCCGACTATCTTTTCAGCCTTCCGATGGGAGCAGGCAAAACCTATCTGATGGCTGCGTTTATCTACATCGATTTATATTTTGCCCAGATAGAACCGTTCAATCCTATTTGGGCGCACAATTTTTTGATTCTTGCTCCCTCGGGCTTGAAGTCGAGCATCGTGCCGAGCCTTCGGAGCATCCAAAACTTTGAGGCTTCTTGGCTTTTCCCGCCTGACACTGCTGCAAACTTGAAAAGACTCATCAAGTTTGAGGTGCTTGACGAACAGAAAAGTGCCAAGAAAAGCAATGTCATCAAGAACCCTAACGCCTTTAAGATTAATCAGCATTTCGAGGGTGGAACTATGATGGGATTGGTGGCTGTCACCAATGCGGAGAAGGTCATCTTGGACAGATGGGATGAAAATGACAAAGACCCAAGTTTTCTTTCCGATGACGAGCGTCGCCAGTTGGCTGTGGCCAATGAGTTGCGTATGATGATAGGCAAGATGCCCTATCTTTCCATTTTCATAGACGAGGTTCACCATGCATCGGATGGGGAGATTAAACTTCGGCAGGTCGTCACGGGGTGGGCTACCGAGAGTGAGTCTTTCTGCAATGTGCTGGGCTTCTCAGGCACGCCTTACCTGGAGAAAGCCGAGAAGGTGACGCTGGGAGGAAGTTTCGACATCAAGAATACCAACATCACCAATGTGGTGTATTATTATCCATTGATAGAGGGTATTGACAACTTCTTGAAGCGACCGGAGGTGAAGTTCACCGACAACGACATGCTCACCATTGTCAGCCAAGGTGTGCGTGAGTTCTTGGATAAGTATAAGGACACTTCCTATGCCAATGGAACCCAAGCCAAGCTTGCCATTTATTGTGGTCAGATTTCTACGTTGGAGGAGGAAGTCTATCCGCTTGTCTCTGAAATCGTGTCAGGATATGGGATGAATCCAGCCGAAGTGGTGCTCAAGCGCCATAAGGGCAATAGTTCTTCCAAGGCTGGAGTCAAGAAATATGCTGAGCCTGAAGGTTCGGAAGCTGCTTTTGCCACCTTGGATTCTCCTACTTCCAAGATTCGAATCGTGTTGCTAGTGCAAATAGGCAAGGAGGGATGGGATTGCAAGAGTCTTACAGGCGTTGTCCTGCCTCATGAGGGGGCGTGCCCTAAGAACATGGTGCTGCAAACCTCTTGCCGCTGTCTTCGTCAGGTGACCCGTGGTGAGCGAGAGAAGGCGTTGATATGGATGAACAAGTGGAATGCCGACAAGCTCAACAAAGAGTTGAAGCAGCAACAGAACATCACCTTGCAGGAGTTTGGCAATAAGCCTGAGCCTGTGTTGAAGCATATTGAGCGGTTCTCTCGCATGGAGAAGCAAAAGGTTCCGCCTATCGACTTCTTCCAACTCAAGGTGGAGTATGAGACGCAGGTGGTGGAGAAACAGCCCGATACTGCTGCCCGCCTTGCTGATAAAGCCTTGTTGCAAAAGGCGGATGCCCACTTGGTGTATGTGCAAGATTTCGAGGGGCATCTGCTCGATTGCGCAGAGTTGCGGCAGGAAGAAGGCGAGAGCCTAACCTTCCAATGGTGGTTGCGGAAGATTGCCAAGGAGAGTATGGGCACGCTTGGTGTGAGCCAGCTGAGGAAGCATGAGGCTCAGCTCCGTCGCATCTTCGAGGAGATAACGCTTGCCGATGGCGATGACAAGGAGTGTAGGATGGAAGATTCTGCCTACGACCAGTATCAGATACGTGCCAATGTCCGGAAGGCTTTTGTGCCGAAGCGCGATTTCCGCATCACCGAAGAGGTGGTTCCCGACACGGCAAGCATTCTCTCCGTGGAGCGTCCTGCACCGATAGACGTGGAGGATGACAGCCGAATCTATCCAAGCCAAAGTGTGGTGAGAGAAATCTTGGAATGGGACAACGACCCTGGCAAGATGGAGCTTTCGCCAGAGGTGAAGGCCATCGTCAAGAGGATGAGGACGGCGGGATTTTCCGACGAGGAGATTCAGACGATGGTGAAAGGCAAGTTGCCTAAGGATGAATTCCCCGAGCGCAACCAGACTTATCATTATCTGCCTTACCGATTCGACAGTAATATGGAGAGGGAGTATTTCGTGGATGGATTGCGCCCTCTGCTGAAGGGCAAGCAACTGGAGTATTACTTCAATGGCGATGAAACGCTCACGGAGTTCAAGATACGTTGTTACAAGAAGGTGGGCAAGCACTGGCAGTATGATGGACTTTATTATCCCGACTTCTTGGTGCTGAGCCGAGATGCTGAGGGTAAAATCGACCGCATCTGCATCATAGAGACCAAGGGAGAGGTGTATGCTTCCAAGTTCCGGGAGCGCTTGCGTTTTATGCGTGAAGAGTTTGTGCCGAGAAACAACGAGGCGTTCCATCGTGAGCGTTTCCAGTTCCTCTATCTGGAAGATACCGATTCTGTGGAGGTAAGAATGGCGAAGACCGTTAGCATGCTCAAGGAGTTTTTCTCTACGGCGGAATAGTGCTTATCATGTGCAAATCATATTAGAATAAAAAAGACAATGGCAACAAAATATATTTCATATTATCCTGACACCCTGGAGGGGCAAGCTCTCTTGGACAACTTTGTGCGTACTCGCCGCATCCTGCGCTATCGTAACAACGACCGGATAGAGGCCCATATCCTTCGTGGAATGCCTCTCTACGAGGTGGAATCGCTCGAAAAGAAAGGTGACAATCCCCAGCACAATCTCATCATGCATGGTGAGTGCCTTTCCACTTGTGCCTATCTCAAGGAGCAGGGCATAGAGGTGGATTTGGTTTATATTGACCCTCCCTTTGCCAGTGGTGCCGACTACGCCAAGAAAATCTACATTCGTCGCAATCCGCTTGTGCGGAAAGCCATCAAGGATGCCGAGCAGAATCTCGATAACGAAGATATGAAGAATTTCGAGGAGAAGATGTATGGCGATATTTGGGACAAGGAGCGTTACCTCAACTGGATGTACGAGAACCTCATGGCTATCAAAAGTGTGATGAGCGAGAATGCAAGCATCTACGTGCATCTGGATTGGCATATTGTTCATTATGTGAAGATTCTTATGGATGAAATCTTTGGCGAAGAAAGGTTCATAAATGAAATTATTTGGCAGAGAACTGACCCTCATAATGATGCAAAGAATAAATTGGGAAGGATACACGACACAATACTTTGGTATAGTAAAAGTGACGAATTTACTTACAACTATGTTGATATTGTTGCTCCTTTGTCTGAGGCAGCTTTGAAAGAGTACTCTTTGGTTAAATTGGAAGATGGTACAGTAGAACGTTTTGATAAAAACAAAAAATACCCTTTGTCTGCAAGGCGTTTCAAGTTGGATGATTGTACTTGGAAAGGGGATGGAACTTCTGGAAAATTTGAGTGGAGAGGTGCAACCCCTTCTCCTAAAAGAGTTTGGCCATATCCTTCTGCTGAAGAAATGGACAAAGCTGTGGAGCGAGGAGAGTTCTATTTGAGAAATCCAGAACGAGGGGCTGCAAGATGTAGAGTGAGTTTCTTGGATGAGCGTGATGGGCAAATAATTCAAGATATTTGGATTGATTGTGGTCGAATGAAAGGGGGCTCTGATTACGCCACTCAAAAGCCCGAAGCCCTTTTGGAGCGAATCATCAAGGCCTCTTCCAATGAAGGAATGCTTGTGGCTGATTTCTTCGGAGGAAGCGGCGTGACTGCTGCGGTTGCTCATAAGCTGAACCGTCGCTTTATTCATGGCGATGTAAACATCAATAGCTTGCAGACAGCTCGTGATCGTCTTGTCAATGCAGGTGCTGAGTTTGAAATCAAGGAAGTGAAGGATGGCGTGCGCCTCTTCCGCAACCCTGTTCAGACGATGGACAAATTAAAGTCTTGCTTGATACCTGGCCTGAATGCTACTGCAAGCTTGGACAGCCAGTATTGGGCTGGCAGCATCACGAGCAGCAAGTATGGCATGATGCCTGTTTATCTGCCTAATCTCCTTGATGGAAGCAAGCGAGTGCTCGACAAGAGCGAGATGATGAACCTTATCCATAAGGCTCTGCCTGACTTGCCCGACGAGGTGAAGCGTGTCATCGTCTATTATGTAGATGTTGAGGATATAGACGAGCTCCGTCAGTTCATCCACGATGAAAACCAACAGACGCTTATCGAGTTTGAGTTGAGAGACCTTAAGCAAGTGCTCGACGAGGTGGTGATGGAAGACGAGGCTGAATGGAGCTTGGAGGAAGCCAAGGATCCATTGGGAATGTCGATGGGGTGGAAGCTCACGATGAAGTCGTTTCATAGCGACCGAGTGAAAAGAAAGGTCGATGAGTTTAATCTTAAAGGCGAGCAGCAGACGCTAAAGAAGAAAGCCGATGGCAAGAAAGCGAGGTTCGTGCCAATCAAGCTCAGCGACGAGGGATTGGAGACCATAGAATGGCTCTCCGTGGATTGCGCCCATGCCGAGAAATCCGCCCCTTGGCATAGCGACATGGAGATAAGAATAGAGAAAACGGGTACCGTTACCATCAACGGCAAGAAGACAAACGATTATTGGGACGGCACCATCTTGTCGGAAAACAAGCCCTTGCGCTTGAAGATACGCAATGTTTGCGGCGACGAGACCGTTTTCGAGATTTAGAGCTCTTTGTTGCGCGCAATGACGCAAACGACAACGGCCTTACGCTGCCATGTCATCGACATGCCAGCGTAAGGCCGTTGAAATGTTATATGTGCTTGTGGAAGGTTATCTCACCGTGGGTATGTCAAACTCGTACACCTTGCTAATCTTCTTGTCGCCCTGCACCACGCTGACGCAGAATTGGGCGTTGCCGTCTTTCAGGCGGTTGTCGGCTTTCACCAGTGCGGTGTACCTAATGCCCTTGCCCGGCTGTATCGACTCCACGTGCATGTTTGGCGATATCATGATGTGGCGGTTTCCCGTGGCCTCCACCACCGTGGGCACCACGTCGTAGAGCGTGTGGTTGCCGCGGTTGTAGACCTCGAAGATGACCTTGCTCAGCTCGCCGCGCTCTATCTTGCCGTCTTGGTTGTCGTCCACGAAGCGCGCGTTCTTTATCTCTATGTCGGGCGTGTATTTCAGGTTCTCGGCCAGGTTGTCTACACTCGACTGCATGGGCATGTTCACGTCAGGCTGCTTCGCGCTGTAGTTGCCGCTGTAGTCGGAGCCCTTGAAGTCGTATATGCGGTCGTCGCCTCCGTTGTTGGCGTCGAAGCCGCTGCCGCTGTAGTCGGGGCCTTGGTTGTCATAGCCATAGTTGTTGTCATAGCCATAGTTGTTGCCATGGCCATACGTGTTGTCGTTGCCATACGAGCCTTGTCTCCTTGCCTGCCTCTCGGCCCTCCTGGCGCGCATGTCGGCGATGTCGGCCTCGCGCTGCGCCTGCTGCTTCTGGTCGGTGGCCTGGCCAATGGCGGCTCCTGCTACGGCACCGCCCACCATGCCAACTATCGTGCCCACGTCGCTGCCGTGAGGCCCTCCTGCTATTCCGCCGATGGCCGAGCCGAAGATGCTGCCAAGGGTGCTGCCCATGTAGGCGCCCGTGCCCGTGTAAGTGTCGCAACTGCCAAGAAGCAGCAGTGCCGACATGCCGATAATGAATGACTTGCCCATCATGTTCTTTGTGTTTTTTTATTGTTCTGCTTGCAAAGTTACGGCAAAAGCGTGGGCCACGGCGTCCTTTCTCCCTATTTTAACATAGGCGTTTCCCTATTTCGCGAGATATATTCCCTTGCCGCGAACAGTGGCACGTTCTCCATCCATCCTTGTTCTTGGAAGCCGAGCATGGAGAAACGTATGCCTTTCAGATGATAGGAGGCGAAGTCGTGGTTGATGAAGGTGTAAAGCGACTTGGCTTTCACGTTCTCTTCCGCTTTTACCTCTATCGGCAGAATCTTGCTCCCTGCTTGTACGATGAAGTCTATCTCTTGTGTGGAGTTGTCCTTGCTGTAATAATAAACAGGCAGGTTGGGGAGAGTCTTCATCTCTTGCAAGACAAAATTTTCCGTGAAAGCCCCCTTGTACTCACTGAACACATTGTCGCCAATCAGAATCTGGTCGGGTGGTGTCATCGTGAGTGCTCCTAATAAGCCCACATCGAGCAAGTAGAGTTTGAAAGCTTCCATATCGGCATAGAATTTCATGGGAACTTTGGCATCCCTCGTTCGCTCCACCTTGTGTACAAGTCCTGCGTCAATCAGCCATTGGATAGCGATCTCAAAGTCTTTGGCTCTCGCTCCTTTCCGAACTGCTCCATAGATGAACTTCTTGTTCTCACGAGCCAATTGTGCTGGGATGGACTGCCACACCATCCTTACTCGCTGGGTTTGGTCGGCGGTATGTTTGCTGATGTCTGCCTCGTATGCCGTCAGGATGTTCTGCTGAATGTCTCTTACCGTCATCGGGTCGTGGTGCTGGGTAAAGTGGAGCACCGCCTCAGGCATTCCTCCCACGAAATAGTATTGGCGGAGATAGTCGATGTACTTAGGGGCAAGACTGTTGATAAGCACCTTGTCATCGAGTTTAAGAATATCCACAAGTTGTTCCTCGTTGTTGGCCAAGAGATATTCATCATAGGTCATCGGGTAGAGGTGCATGATGTCAACTTTGCCCACAGGATAAGATTCCCCTTTCATGTTCATTACGCCAAGCAGCGAACCAGCCACGATGACGTGCAGTTCTGGCTTGTTCTCATAGAAGTATTTGAGCGAAGACAATACGGGTGGTATCTCTTGTATCTCGTCAAGAAAAACAAGAGTTTTGCCTGGTTTGATGGTTTGCTTGGTGAAAGCAGATAGTCCGATGAGGATTCTGTCGATATTGACGTCTCCTTGGAAGAGTTGGGCGATGGTATCGTTTTTGTAGCAGTTAACATAGACCATGTTGTCGAACTCATGGTTGCCAAACTCCTTGATGATGTATGTCTTGCCTACTTGTCGGGCACCATACATGATCAAAGGTTTTCTGCCTTCTGCTATCTTCCATTCTTTCAGTCTGTTATATATGCTTCTTTTCATGCTCTTTACACTTATATGAGGGAAAGCCCCGACTGTAATCACATTTTTATGAGGGAATATTCCATCTGCTGATACATTTTTATGAGGGAATGTCGGGCGTAAAGATACACATTTATGAGGGAACGGCCAAGGAATTTTACATTTTTATGAGGGAATGCGTGAAGTGCCATTCCAAGATTCATCCAAAAAAATCCGTGGCGGCACGTGCCGTCACGGACTCTTATTATTGTCTTGTTTTTCTGGTCGGAACCTTGACAGTACACAAATGGCATGGTAAAACATCCACATTTGGCATAATGAAACATCCACAAGTTGTATAATGAAATTGCCACATCTTGCATAAAAGAAATGAAGTTCCGTTCATTTTCAATGTATTTTCGCTAACATTGCATGCATAATCAAAACGGCAAGTATCAGTCAACACCATTTGCGCTGACATTGAGAACAACATAGAAGAAGGGGCAAAGAACTTGAAGCTCCTCGCCTCTAAAATCGACACCACGAAGATGCAGGCGCCATCATTCCTCATGATACTTACCGGCACCACAAGATACGCCATACGGCGTGAGGACGGTGTGTATGTGGTGCCTGTCGGGTGCCTTGTTATTTCACGCCTATCTTGGCGAAGCGGATCTTCTCGCCCGGCGTCACCATGCGGTCGGCCTTCAGCTTGAGGTATCGCGTCTTCGTGGCCTTGAAGCTGACGGTTTGCGTTATCGGGTTGTTCTGTATGTTGGAGAACTCTCCCGAAGCGAGCGTGGCCATGGCGTTGCCGTTGGCGTCGCAGGTGCTGACGGTGTAGCTGTGGATGAGTCCCGTGGGCTTGTCGCCCTGCATGGGCAGGTATTGCAGCGAGCTGACGTCGGTGGCCTTGCCCAGGTCTATCACGATGGCGTCGTCGGCCGTCTCGTTGACGGTGAGTGGCAGCGAGGTGATGTCTTCGGCGTCCTTGCTCCACGATAGTTGCGCGTCCTTGCCGCCATAGTAAACGCCCACGTTGTTGATGCACAGCGGGCCACGCGCGTCGAGGATGCGCACGCGTATGCCCTTCGTCTTCACCGTGGCGAAGCGCACTATGCGCTTATAGCCTATCGTGGTGGTCTGCTCGGGCTGCTCCACGGCTTTCCACGAGCCGTCGTCGGCGAGATATTCCACGCTGAACTTCCTTACGCGTTGCCCCAAGGGTATGTATTCCTGCAGCATGATGCGGTTCATGGGCTGCGGCTTCTTCAGGCGGAACTCTATGTCGGCAGTCGTCACCCCGTCGGGCGTGGCCCAATATGTGTCCCACGAGTTGTCGGTCATGGCCTTTGCCGCGAACTGCTTGCCACGCGTGCTGGAGACCTTGGGCGCCATGCCTGCCACGATGTTGTGGCCCAGCTCGCGCTCTATTATCTTGTGGAAGGCCACGGCGTTGGCCGAGTCGACAGGGTGGATCAGCCCGTCGCGGTCCACGGGGAAGTTGAGCAGGAAGGTGGCGTTGTGGCCCACGCTGCGATAGTAGAGGTCGGCCAGTTGCTCAGGCGACTTCACCTTGTCGTCCTCCTCGGGGTGGTAGAACCATCCCGGGCGAATGGACACGTCGCACTCCGCCGCCGTCCACTGGTTGCCGTCGGCGTGGCCATATTGCAGCTCCGGGTATTTGGGATAGCCTGGATACACCTCGCCCTTGCGCAGGAAAGCCCAGTTGGTCTCTCCGGCCACTCCCTTCTCGTTGCCCACCCATCGGCATCCGGGTCCGCCGTCGCCGAAGACCACGGCTTGCGGTTGCAGGCTGTCGAGCATCTCGAAGATGCGAGGGTAGTTGTAATAGTTTTTGCGGTCTATGGTGCGCCTGTCCTTTGCGCCGCCATAGTAGCCGTCGCCGCCGTTGGCACCGTCGAACCACACCTCGAACACCTTGCCGTAGTTGGTCATGAGGTCGCGCAGTTGGGCGT
>ERZ1026868.1250-NODE-1250-length-13429-cov-37.658591_pt1 | contig 13429 bp, 28 predicted proteins | sample MGYA00380164_ERZ1026868 | MGnify/ENA primary metagenome ERZ1026868 (study PRJEB33269, sample SAMEA4719800) | human gut metagenome | biome: human-associated habitat; feature: organic feature; material: feces | place: Cameroon | collected 2013-10 ... | reverse complement strand
TTCAGCAGCCAAGCCGCGTCCGGGGATTTCAGCAGCCAAGCCGCGTCCGGGGATTTCAGCAGCCAAGCCGCGTCCGGGGATTCCAGCAGACAAGAAACAACTGGCAAAAATTGCGTAATGATGTCGGCTGGAAACGAAGGGCGAGCAAAAGGAAAAATCGGGTCGTGGATCGTTCTTACCGAGTGGGAAGTATGCGGAATAGAACGCATCCCAACCGTTGTAGCAAAGCGCATTGATGGTATTGAGGTCAAGGAAGATACATGGTACACGTTGAAGAATGGGGAGTTTGTGGAGGTGAAAGGATGAAACGTGTTGCAAAGTGTCTGAAATTGTCCGTTCTGGGATGGTTTTCAATGCTTATCATCGGGGCATTTGTCCGTGTTGCGGGAGCGAAACTTGTATCCTCCGTTGCGGTTGCAACCACTCCCGAACCGACAGCACAGCAGGTTGTTTTCACCGTCATGCCGACACCAATGCCCGAAGCCCCGAAGAAAATCACCGTCAACGAGTACGACAACGACCGCACGGAGATTGAAACGCTCGCGAAACTCTTGTGGTCATCGCCGCTGCGGAATGAGGGCGAGAAGAAAAAGCTATTGTGGGTCGTGTTCAACCGAATTACAGACCAGAGCAATAAATTTGGTTTTTCGATTGCAGATGTCGTCACGGCGCATGAATTTACGTTCTACGATGATGGGGCGCATCTTTCAGATGAGAATCTGCGCATAGCGAACGAGTGTATGAACGCATGGAAAAGCGAGCGTGAAGGAAACTATGTAGGAGCGCACGTTCCGGGAGAGGGCGTATATATCCGCTTTGTCGGTGATAGGAACCGGGCGATTGAAGTGACCGCAGAACGCGGCGGCGATGCGCTTGTTTGGTGAAGAACGGGAGGCGAAAACCAATAAATGAGTTACAAACTTGACGGGAATCTTCCCGATCATCCGATCATTCGAAACATGGAGCAGACGGGGTTTCCAAACGGGATCCCGCCAAAGGAAACGCATTGTCCTGTATGCGGGGCAGATCAGCCGATGCTACTCTACTTCAATCTGCTCGGTGAAATTGTCGCGTGTGACGATTGCGTAACGGTGAAGTGCGTATACGACGAGTAGTATATAATATGCAAGGAGGAAACATGACACACGTCCACATCTTTGAACTCGGAAAAACAGACCTCACAAAGAAGCAAATCAATCAAATCTTTCGTTACATCAAGCAGCAAACAGGCGTATCGCGCCGCATGATTGATTCAATCGTGTTGAGCACAGTCCCCATAGCTGGCTGTGAGCGCATTGAAACGTTCTCCATTGATGCGCTCTGGACGCTGAGGAAAAATCGCAAGCCAAATATCCTCGAAAGACATGTCTATCGCAAGTACGGCGTACATATCTATCAGAACATGGACGAGCTTCTTGTCACTTTTGCGGACGGAGTTGTACGCCCGTAATGCTGCAACGAATACACTTTGATGACCGCGAATCGTGGCTTGCGGGAAGAACGGCTGGCATAGGTGCGAGCAGTGCTGCGGCGGCGATCGGAATGTCAAAATGGCAGACGAACGTCGAATTGTGGGAGTTGGTTACTGAAAAGAGAGGGGGCAAAAACACCAACAACTCACACATCGATTTCGGACAAAAGGCAGAAGAACCCATCAGAGAGCTTTTCAAATTGAAGCACCCGGAAATGCAGATCACTTATCGCCCATATGACATTTTGTATCAAGATGATATGCCGTGGCTTAGAGCAACGCTTGACGGTGAGATCGTCACGGACACGCCGAAACGTTACGGCGCGAAAAACGGCGTTCTTGAAGTCAAGACGGCTACTCTTGCGACAAAAGCGCAATGGGAAGAATGGGATTCCCGCGTACCACAGCAATACTACATTCAATGCCTGCATCAGTTAAAGGCTACGGGTTGGGATTTCGTGTACTTGTACGCGCTGTTGATGGGTCAGCAACGATGGGAGCTGCGCGAATACTACATTGACCGGGATGATGTGAGCGGCGATATTGACTGGCTTGTTGACAAAGAAACGGCGTTCTGGGGCTACGTTGAGCGGAAAGAAAAGCCGCCGCTCATCCTTAACTTTTAGTGATTCATTGAAAAAGGAGCTTGAATGGAAAAAACGGTTGGTAAAAAGACATTGGACGAAGCCATGCAGGAGATGGACGACAACACCATTGTCCACATCGGCTCAAAGACGATGTTCTTCTTCATCGGAACAAAGGCCGAGTACGAACACAAGATCGACACCGTTGAGAAAGACTTGATCGCAAAGATGAAATCTTGTCTTGAAACGGGGCGGCACGAAATCAAAACGACATTAGCGTATTTGGCCGACCCGGAAAGATCTTCCAGTATCCGGGACGCATCAGAAGCGGAACGCCTGCGCCTTATTGGGCTGCGGGCAGAAAGATTAGCCCGCAGATGTGTATTTGTCCCGGCAATGGCCGCGTATCTTGAAAACTATAAGCCGATCAGACAGCGCAAGGTTAAAGACTTCTATCGGCGGCTACAGAATGACGGGGTATGTATCATTGTGACTGGTAGCGAGAGTGCGTCGTATTGGTATTATTCCGAGTTCTTAAATGATTATCCGAATTAAAAAAGCGAAATGGAGATGACACGACATGTCGGTTGAAATTCAAATCAAAGACAACTTCCAGCTTGCCCCTATCGAATGGAACTACGAACAGGCGAAAGCGGCCATGATGGAGCTGGTCGAACCGTACAAGAGCGTGATTGTGACGGAGGATGCCGTATCCGTTGCGAAAAGCGACCTTGCACGACTGCGGAAGTATTGGAAAATCATCAACGACTGCAAGATCAAGAAAAGGAAAGAGTATGAAGCCCCGTACAAAGCGTTTGAAGCGCAAGTAAAGGACGTTCTTTCCGTGATCGACACGGGCATCAGCAACATTGACAGACAGGTGAAGGATTTTGATGAGCGCAGAAAGGAGCTGAAACGACAGGACATTGCGGCATACTGGCAGACGGTCATCGGGAAAATCCCGGTAAAGCTTGATTCTGTCTTGAATCCGAAATGGCTCAATGCGTCGGTCAAACTCGAACAGGTGAAAACAGAGATCGACGCTTTCATCCGGCGAATCACAGCGGACATTGAGACCGTCGAAATGATGAACTCACCGTTTGAAACGGAACTCATGCACACGCTGTTCTCGACGCTTGACATTTCCGCAGTCCTGCGCCACAAGCAAGCCCTTGAGAGCCTTTCTAAGCAAAAAGAACCCGAAGCCGAACAAGAACACGCCGAACCAGAAAAAAGCGTTCCTGCGCCGCCCTGTGAAGCCACAGAAGAAACTATCGCAGGAGAACCGAAGCAGAACAGCATTGACACGCCGACGCCGCTTGAAGTGATTGACGTTAGAATCTGGTGTACGCCGGAGCAGAAACACGCTTTCAGGAAGTTCCTTGTCGATAACGGCATTCGGTATGGAGCGGTTGAATGATTCAAGCTGGGCTGTACAACCTTGATTGCATGGACGCAATGAAGGAGTTTCCCGATAAGTTTTTTGACCTTGCGATCGTAGACCCTCCATATGGGGGGGGCTGCAAAGCAGGTTTCGGCGGTCGGTTCGACAAGTATCATATCGGCGAACAGGACGGGCGGCACACGGGCATCGAAGTACCGCCAACGAACAAATGGGCAGACATCCGAAGCTGGGATGTTGCCCCGCCACCAGAGTATTTTCAAGAACTTGCAAGAATATCAAAGAACCAGATTATATGGGGCGGTAACTACTTTAGGCTTCCACCGACACGGTGTTTCATTGTTTGGCGAAAGCTGAGCATCGGCGAAAATTTCTCCATGGCAATGTGTGAATACGCATGGACGAGTTTTAACGCAAACGCTAAATACTACGAATGCGTACCACGAGACAAGTCGCGGTTTCACCCAACTCAAAAGCCCGTCTCGCTCTATCAATTCTGCTTAAAGCATTTTTCTAAAGACGGTGACAAGATACTCGACACCCATGCAGGAAGCGCGTCAAGCCTTGTTGCTTGCCATCGTGCGGGGTTGGAGTGTTGGGGATTTGAAATCGATAAGGTCTACTACGACAAGGCAAAAGAACGATTAGAACGTGAAATGGCACAACAAAGATTATTTTAGGAGGTACAAACATGGCAGTTTCCAACAGTCTCAGCACACGACCTAAGTTTAGCGTGGCTATCCAAAGCGAGGGGTACAAAAACCTCATTAACAACACACTAAACGACCCTCGACGAGCGGCAAGATTCATTGCTTCCATCACATCGGCTGTTGCGGTGAATCCGGCATTGCATGAGTGCGACCCGAGTACAATCCTCTCTGCCGGGCTTTTAGGCGAAGCATTGAACCTGTCTCCGTCCCCGCAGCTTGGCATGTACTACATGGTTCCCTACGATGACAAGAAGCGCGGCTGCAAAGTGGTGCAGTTCCAAATTGGGTATAAAGGTCTCCTGCAACTTGCCATCAGAAGCGGATACTACAAGAAGATCAACGTCCTGCCGATTAAGGAGGGCGAGCTTATCCGCTTTGAGCCGCTGTCAGAGGAAATTGACGTGAAACTCATCGAGGACGATGTTGCCCGCGATAATACACCCACGATGGGCTACTATTGTTTCTTTGAGTACCTGAACGGGTTCCGAAAAGCTCTCTATTGGTCTTATGAGAAGATGATCTCTCATGCGGATCAGTATTCCAAAGCCTTTAGCCGAGAAACCTACGAAAAGATTCAGCGCGGCGAAATCCCGAAGTCCGATATGTGGAAATATAGCTCGTTCTACTACAAGGATTTCGATTCCATGGCTTGCAAGACAATGTTACGCCAGCTCCTCAGCAAGTGGGGAATCATGTCTACGGAGCTTGAAAACGCAATGACTTACGATCAGGGTGTCGGCGTTATCAAGGATGGCAAGCTGAACGGCGTTGACTACGTGGATGCGGTTGACGCGGGAGCCGAAGTGCCGTTCATCGCATCTGCGGAACATGTACCCGAAAGCGCAGACCCGCTCGCATAAGTAACGAATCGTCATGTGGGGGAGCGGCAAAAAACACGCTGTTCCCCTCACGAACAGACCGCAAAGAAAGGATAAATAAATGGGCAAGAATTATCGCGCAAACGTCGTGAAAAGGATGTACACCGTAGAGATGCAATTCTCCTGCGGCGCAGATGAAACCGTATGCAGAGAAGCAACATTGCGTGTATTTGCCGAGAATCCCGAAAACGCATTGCGAACCGCATTTCATTCGATTTCAGAAGATATGCGCTCTGCTGCATCCTTTACCGTCGTTGATGACGCAATCTAAAAAAACGGAAGGAGGGAGCCACAATGTTGAAAATATCGGATGTTGTCCGCAATGTAAAGGTCTACGGGCTGGATGAGAGTGTCACCGCAAGCGAATACCCCATGGCAACGGACATCACGAAATGCATGCCGGAAATCACAGAAACGACAAAACGTCTCGCCCGATGCACGACAGGAACGGGACACGATCAGTTTCTTACTGGAATCGTCGTGCAGTTTGACTTGACGCTCACAAACAAAGCGTGGGTCGAAGCACAGCGGTATCATTTTCTGGACTTTGTTTCGAGCCAATCTACCATGCACAAGGCGGCGAAGTTTGACATCGGTAAGCAGTGCATCGGCTATGTGAAACAGCAGACCATTGACCTTTGCGAGGAACTTGCGAGAGAATACAATTTTTCTCCGAACCCTGAACGGTATTTGACGCTTCTGTATAATCTGCCGATGGGGTTTCGGTTGACCGCTCGCATGACGACAAACTACCGCCAATTAAAAACGATCTATCAGCAGAGAAAAACACATAGACTTCCCGAATGGAAAGTGTTCTGTACATGGATTGAATCCCTGCCGGAAAGCGAGCTGATAACCAGCGGGAGCGTGTCTGAATGAAGATTAAGGTGAACCCCGACCGCGATATCGCGGAAGCCGTACAGGAGGGCTTAAAACGCAATAATGGATACTGCCCTTGCGTATTAGAGAAAACGCCGGATACAAAGTGTATGTGCAAGGATTTCCGCGACAAGGTATTAGACCGTGATTTCGAAGGATATTGTCATTGTATGTTGTTCTACAAAGAAAAGTGATTAACAGCAAAGGAGAAAATTTCATGTACACGATGCAAGACTTCATTGAAAATAAAATTGTGGTGAAGATCACAAGCAGGGATGATATGCACGATTTTTTGCAGATGTGCGAAAACAAAGGATTAACGTGGATTGACGGAAAAAAGGCAACGGCTATGTTTAACAAAGGCATGCCGAAGCGAGTTTTCATCAGTTGCGGATTATTCAAGCCGAACGCGCTAACGTATAGCGATAGCGAGGGTTATGCAATTTACAGAATGGCAGTAAATAGGATAATCGTCCCGTTCTCCGCTTTCAAGAATGAAATGGATGAAGAAACTATCGGCGTTATCAAGCGCAAAGGCGATAAGATTCAGATCCACATTGGAGACAAGCACGGTTCCGCACGGTGTTCTCCGCAGGACAAATTTGACTTGTATACGGGGTGTAGATTGGCTCTTGATCGGACGTTCGGCAAGGAACAGGAAGAAGCCGAAAAGCCAAAGAAGCCGAAGAAGGTGTTTGAACTCGGGAAACGTTATAAGGTTTCCATAGACGCATGGGTGAAAAGTAACCCCGGTCAGGACATCCAAGAGTGGCTGGCGGAGCGTTGTGGACGAGAGGTGACAGTTTGTAGTAGCGACATCGCATACTGTGATGCGTGCTATTTTGTCCCGGCCTGGTGCGAAGAAATCAATTAACAGCAAAGGAGCTGACCTATCGGCTATACGGGGGCAATACAGCAGGAGGACGCTATAATGCTACTTGTCCGCTACAAAAACCAGTTTTTCATTCCTAATCTTTTAAGGATTCGGGACAAGAAAGGATTCAAGGCAGAATGTTTTGGATGGGGAACGTTGAACTGCGACGCTTTTCGGTTACGAAACATTAAAGTCAACGGCTCTCCCACAAAAATGACAAGTTTCTACGGGTACGCGGGGACAAAAGGAATGCCGATTCACACATTCCACTTCCGCGCCTACGGCGAAACAGCAATGTCATGCGTGGCGTGGCTGAAAAAAGGCGATGCGTTCTTCTTTGCGGGCGTTTTGAAGTATGACGAATACTCTTCTGAAAAAAAAGGCACGAATTGTTTCGCCATTGACATGAATCTCTGCATCCCGCAACCGTCTTTTGATGCGAAAGAAGTTACGGCAGGACAACGCGCAAGAACAGAACGCGCAAACGAATTGAAGATGCTCGAATTGTCCGGGGGAGCTGAAAACCTTGAAGAATTTTCCCCGTTTTAAGTTTTCTGACTTTTCTGATGCGATGTGGTATAATATAGGCATACACATCACTTCCGAAACAATTCTTTAATTCAATTCGGGTTCCCTATCAACAGTTAAACGTTTAACTATTCCATCAACACACGAAGAAAGGCATATTTTTGTGAGTTACAAAATCGGCAGTCTATTTGACGGTTCGGGCGGCATCGCGCTACCTCCCGCCCTCTACTGTATGCAGGGGATACAAGACGCGTTTGAAAGGATGGAAACGAAAAAATGCTGAAACCAATGTCCAGACAGGTAACAATTTTCAATACGACATATGAGATATGCGGGTATCAACCCAACCACGCCGAACCACTAACTAACCCGCCGAAAGGGGCGAAGAAAAGGAGTGAAGAAATGTTAGAGCTTAAGTCATGCCCGCACTGCAACGGCAACGGGCGAATCGTGAGTGTATCGGGATTTAAGAGCGACAGATACAGAGCGGTGTGCGAACAATGCGGCGCATCAACACGGGAATGCGAGACGGAGCAGGAAGCCGTATCCGCGTGGAACCGGAGAGCGGACGGGTGGATTTCGGTTGATGAGCGATTGCCGGAGAAAAGCGGAACGTATGTGTGCTTAACGTGCTTCAAAAATTGTCTGGCGCTGGACTACTCTGCAAAGCACAAGAAATTCAATGTTTGTGATAGTTTTTCGAGGCAGCTTGCGGATAGATACTCCATCAACGTCACACATTGGAAGCCGCTTCCAGAACCGAAAAAGGAGGAAAAATAAAAATGGCTACTGAAAAACTGAACATGGGTATTGAGATTGATAAGAATCTCATTGAAAGGAATGTAAGTGATACTATTTGCGCCGCTATAGCCAGCTCATTGGGTGACGGCGAGGAACTGGTTCGCAAGGCCGTGCAGATAATCGTAAAAAGCTACGTTGACGATAACGGCAGAGCGTGCAGCAGTTCCAATTATAGCGCAGAGCCCTATCTTAAATACCTTGCAGAGAAAACCATTGAAAACACTGTCAAAGAAGAAGTGGCGAAGATGGTTGAAGAAAACAAAGATGCTTTCGCTAAAGCAATTCGTGAAGAACTGTATAAGCCCAATGTGCGCAAACAGCTTGCCAATTCTTTTATTAGCGCACTATTGGAAGCAACTAAATCAACATGGATGATGCCCATTACCATTCAGATGCAGCCCTATCAGGGGGATTGAAATGTATAACATGGAGTGGATAGACGTAAAGGATAAGCTGCCGGAAAACGAGCAGGAAGTTCTTGTCTGTTGTGAGCGGAATAAATATCGATTTGTATGTCCTGCGATTTATGAAGATGGGACGGTGTTGACGCAAGATAGCGTGTGGAACTGGTACGAGCTTGATAGCTATGGGACATACAGCGAAGAAAATGATGATTACTTTGTGCCGCAAGGCTGGTGGGAAAACAGGCAGTTTACACCGGACGATGTGTATAATAACCCGGTTGATTGCAACGTCACACATTGGACGACTTTACCAGAACCGCCGAAAGGAGAGCGGGAATGAAGTCGGTGCTATTATCTGTTAATCCGCATTGGTGTGAGCTGATTGCGAGCGGGAAAAAGACGCTGGAAGTGCGTAAAACGCGCCCGAAGCAGGATACGCCGTTTAAGTGCTATATTTATCAAACCAAGCCGAAAAGCGGAGATCGGAACGAGCGGGACGGCAGGGTTATCGGTGAGTTCGTCTGTGACAAAATTGAACGCTACGGCATCCCGTACCCTGCATATCAGAAGGAGCTTCCGGAGCGGTTCGTCAAAGAATCGTGCGTCAGGTACTACGACTTGCACCGTTACGCGTGGCACGATGACCTGTATTTCTGGCACATTTCTACTCTAAAAATTTATGATGATCCGCGAAAACTAAGCGAGTTTTCGAGCGGAAGCTCAAGACTTGAAATTAGTGACACGGAAGATGGATTATATTTGAAACGGAGCAGGATGGAAAGGCCACCGCAAAGCTGGTGTTATGTGTATGACGAGAAAGGAGCGAAGGAATGAGCAAGATTAGGTACTATGCAAAAGCGATTCGCTGGTTGTATGAACATCGAAGAGAAAGGAACTGTCGGCAGAAATGGCGCAGAATGATGCGGGAGATAGGAGAGCAGGAATGAGCATTACGTTAAAACCGTCAAAACCGTTTTCAAACGGAATGAGCTATGATTTTTTCCTTGAAAGTTTTTGTTACAGATGCAAGCACGGCAAGGTTAATGCGAATGGTTTTCCCGAACACCCCGAAAATGGTGGATGTAAAATATGGGATGTATGTGAAAACGCACGATTTGATATAAGTTTATATCCTAAAAATGATATTGTGAAGATTGAGAAAAACGGAAAAATTGTTTACTGGAATGTATGTAAAAGTTTTGAAACGGATGATAAAGAAGTTATGGAACGGTTTAACGATTTGTTGAAAGGAGCGAGGGAATGAACGGATTGAACCCGTGTTCTGTTTGCGACAAGGATTGCTATCTGGGGACTGAGTGCGTGTTTAATGAGCATTCATCCGAGTATCAATGCTTGAATTACGGCTGTTTTCTCAACGTTGAAGGGGATTGCATTATATCTGTTTTTGAGAGGTGCGGAGCGTGGAAAGGAGAGCAGGAATGAAGCCGTTTCTAATGTTCTATAAGCCAACGGAAGAGTACCTAACGGTGTTTGATATTCGATACGACCAGCACGCGTCCCCGTATTTTTTTGTGTGTTTAAAAGGACAGTGGCAGTTAATAAGCGCGAAGCACTTTCAACCAGAACATGACCCGATGATATTGGAGGGAGGCGAGCAGGAATGAAAACGGTCACAACCGAAGATATTTTCAGGTTTGTTTCGATTTTAGATAGAGTATTTGGCACCGAAGAATGGTGTGAAAAACTAAAAAAGCAGCTTGCACAAGATCACGATATGCGAAAAAATTGGCCTGCGCTTGACGTATTGCGACTGGAAGATGTACCAGCCGAAAGCAAACTGCGGCTTGTATTGTGGAGCAATGTTATTGAGTTCCCAATCAGAAATGAATTTGCCTGCCGATGCGCAGAACGAGCGTTATCTATTTTGTCCTCCCCAGATAGAAGGTGTATCTCTGCAATCGAAATAAAGAGAAAGTGGTTGCGCGGAGAATGCAATGACGACAAGTTAAAATCAGCCTATCGTTTAGTAGATGCCGCACAAAAGGACGCTATGTGGAACACAACAGCGGCGGCAGCAGAAGCTGCTATGTGCGCTGTGAAAATGGACGAGGAAAGCGCACACAGTTTTTCATGGGGTGCTGCATTACGGGCGGCATGGTGTGCGTCTTTTCTTAGCTGGTCGTGGCATGCTTCAATGAAAGCAGAACGCGAATGGCAGGTTGCCGAGCTGATGAGAATGTTGGAGGGAGAGCAGGAATGAGCAGATACATTGACGCTGATGCGCTGCAAAAACTATTCAATGAGGTTTCCACATCATTGCTATGTAGGCGCGAACTTGCAAAAGACACAGAACACATGGTACGGGCGTTTATCATGGTAACAGAAATGATACAAGACGCCCCGACCGTTGACGCGGTGGAGGCTGTTCGGTGTCGGGATTGCAAACATTGCAGGAATCTACCGAACGGTCTTTGTTATCTGCATACGGAACCGTGCGCGAATGAGCGGGGATACAAGGGCGAAGCAGTATGTGTTGAGCCGGACGATTTTTGCAGCTATGGAGGCAAAACATGACCTTATACATCTGCTATTACAAAAACGATGACGATTATTGTTGCTACATTGCAGCACCTACACGGGGAAAGGCAAAGCAGCTTTTTACCGAATGGGAGGGATATTGTCGGTATATGGACGTTCGGACGCAGAAGATTAAAGACTGCCCCGATACGCCGGAAGGAGTGTATGACGATGACTGCCCCGAACTGGAAAAGCTGGGGGTTAGGTATTTGTCGGAAGAAGAAATGTGGGAAGAATGACGTGGTTACGGAGAAAGGAGAACAGACAATGGCTGAATACATTGAACGCGGAGAGCTCGAAAGCGTTTTGAACCGCATATATGGTCGCCTTTCGGGATTGCGCCCAGATTTTTATGCAGGATACATGATGGCGTTTAGTGTCATGATGAAGGAAACCAGAGCCGCCGATGTTGCGCCGGTGGTGCATGCGTACTGGATGGAGCGGTGCGTTGGGCACGCACGTTACTTGGAGTGCTCTAATTGTGGCGAAATCCCGTTTATATTTGCGACTAAAGACACAGCCACTGCGGGGCAATGATGGACGCAGACACGCAGGAGCGGGAGGACGCATAGCCGGAAATGATATGAATATATACAGAGTTGTTGTAGATGAAATTCCGAAAAGTTGCGGTGGATGCGCCTTGATGGGGTATGAATCCAACTCATACCCCGTATGCTATGCGATTGGTGACAAACGGATTCGCGAAATCGAAGGGAACCCGTATGACATGAAATACCGAAGAAGCGATTGCCCGCTTGTTAAGCTAAAGGAGGAAGAGCAATGAGCTATGACATTTCTTTTAAGGCCAAAGTTGAAGGTGTTGATGCGTATGTTCCCGTTGGAAACTGCGATGCAAACATCACATGGAACGTCCGCAAAATCATAGAGTTATCTACAGGTCTACCGTGGGAGAACGAAGCTAACAACGGCTTGTGCCTTGATGTCATTCCGAAAATTCAGCACGGCCTCACCGAATTGGAAACCAACAGAGAAAAATATCTGCCCTACGAAGCGAAGAACGGCTGGGGAACAGTCAGCGGAACAATCGGATTCTTTAAGGAAATTCTTGCGGAGTGGGCTGATTTAGTGAAGTGGAACGAAGAACTTGTTCCTGTTGCGACATTTTGGATTGAATAGAAAGGTGCTGAGAACATGAGCAACGAATTGAAAACCTTAACCATTGATGGAATCGAGTGCTATGAAAAGGACGGAGTAGCCTATTTGCGGCTTGAAACGGTTGCAAGGGGACTGGGTTTCACGGACACAAAAGACGGGGTTGAGTACGTCCGTTGGGCGAGAGTTGACAAATACCTAAGCGAACTCCATTTCGCCACAAGTGGCGAAAGACCTGATTTCATCCCGGAAAACATCTTCTACCGTCTTGCGATGAGGGCAAAGAACGAAGTCGCGGAACGGTTTCAGGCGAAGATTGCGGATGAGGTTATTCCGGCGATCCGCAAACATGGAGCCTACATGACCCCGGAAAGGATTGACGAGATTCTTCTGAACCCGGACACGATCATCAAACTTGCCACGTCGTTGAAAGAAGAAAAGCAGAAAAGAAAGCTGCTCGAGCAGAAGGTGATAGACGATGCACCGAAGGTTCTTTTCGCGGACGCTGTAGCCGGATCTGATACATCAATCCACGTTGGCGATCTTGCGAAATTCATCTGTCAAAACGGCGTTAAAATCGGTCGCGGCAGACTGTTCGCATGGATGCGCGAAAACGGGTATCTTGTGAAGGATGGCTCTAACATACCGACGCAGAGAAGCATTGAAAACGGCTGGATGGAAATCAAAGAAAGCGTCGTAGAGACGAAGAACGGAACGCTTGTAACAAGAACCCCGCTCGTAACAGGAAAGGGACAGAGGTTTTTTGTCAACAGGATTTTGCGGCATAAAGAAGTCTCTTACAGTGCGCGATGACGAAAAGAAACGAGGCTAACACATGGATGCAATCAAGATATGCAAAACATCGGGCTATACTACGATTAGCACTGCACACTTCAAGGAACGCGGAATGAGCCTGAAAGCAAAGGGGCTATTGTCTCTCATGCTCGCGCTACCTGACGGATGGGCTTGCTCCGTGTCGGGTCTTGTCGAATTGTCCTCTGATGGCAGGGACAGTGTTACAAACGCACTGAAAGAGTTAGAGCGATTCGGGTATCTGAAAAGGGAACGACAGATGACCGAGGGCGGGAAATTCGCCGGATATGATTATATTGTGTACGAAAAACCGTTTACGGAAAAACCGTTTACGGAAAAACCGTTTACGGAAAAACCGTTTACGGAAAAACCGTTTACGGAAAAACCGTTTACGGAAAAACCGTTTACGGAAAAACCGTTTACGGAAAAACCGT
>ERZ1026868.1244-NODE-1244-length-13456-cov-7.447653_pt1 | contig 13456 bp, 15 predicted proteins | sample MGYA00380164_ERZ1026868 | MGnify/ENA primary metagenome ERZ1026868 (study PRJEB33269, sample SAMEA4719800) | human gut metagenome | biome: human-associated habitat; feature: organic feature; material: feces | place: Cameroon | collected 2013-10 ... | reverse complement strand
ATATAATCACAAGGGAAGAGAAAAGCAACCCTTAAAAAGAAAGTGAAGATGAATGTGAAAATGCAAAAAGAAATCAAGCAACCAAAGCAGAAGGAACTATATACCGTTATAGTTTACTTTTCAAACAAGAGTCACCGCGTTACGTTTTCAAAACTAAAAGACGCGGTAGACTTTGGGCGAAGGTTTAACGGCGACAAGCCCTTCGCAATTGAGAAGACGACGAAAATTACCGAAATCTTATGAACACACGCGCCACCTTCGGGTGGCGCACAACGAAAGGAAAAAGACATGAAAAAAGAATTATATTTTATCACAGTCAAGCACGAAGGCGACAAAGAGATGCACGCGAAAGAGTGCCGCGGGTACATTTACACCGATCGATACAATAACAGGTATGGCTGCGCAAAAGTGCGCGACGTTTGGTATATCACCGAACTTACAACGGGGCACCTTGCGAACGTTATTGGAATAGAGCCCCGCAAGCGTTCTGAAATTCCTGACTTTCTTGATAAGATTGCCGACTTTGTAAATGAGCACATTATAAAGGACGACGAGGCATATCCGAAATCAAAAGCAATCATAAAGTGGGCATATGCAAAATGGGAAAGAGATCATATCGCCAGCGCATTACACTGACGAGTAAGGGCGACATTTATACCCTTACCTATTGTGGGCGGTCGTGGGGCGCGTGGGGTATGAAACACGCATTAGAGCTGGTAAAAATATTGTATTATGTTTACGAAGGAGGAAAATAAAAATTTTTTCAAACAGGAACAAAGGAGAAAAGAAAATGCAGGAATTGGTATGCGTGAAATATGGCATTAGCCGTGAAGAATTACGGGAAGGCGTTGAACAATTTTCAAAGTTAGCAACGGGAAGATTTGCGGGAGAAATTGATGTACTTTGTGCGATTTTGGATTTACTGTGTAACGGAGACATACCTGCTCCTAACTCAAAATTGGATGAAAAATGAAAGTTAGGCACAAAATAAGCGGGCAGGATGCCCGCGTATGGGGGCAGGGCGAGCCCGTGGGCAGTGCAATCCTGTCCGCCCCTACTAACAAGCGCGCCAGCAAGTTAAAAAAGAAAGTAAAAGGAGAAAATCAAAATGAAAATGAGACTTATCGAAACGAACGCAAAACTTACAAAGAAGGAGATTCTGATCCTGACGCAGGCGGAAAGTGTCCGCCTTGATGACGTCATTACGCCTGAAAAGCCGATTGTGCTTTCGCCCGTCGAGTACTATGTGTTCGAGATTGAGGCAGACGGCGGTGAAGCATATACAAAATACTTTGTTCGGAACGACGACGGCACCCTTTACAGCACAAGCGGGAAGGTTTTCGGCGAGACCGTGGCGAACTATTTTGCAACCCTTACGGAAGACGACGAAACGGAGCCCTTCAAGATTGAAGTATCGAAAGCACCTTCCGCAAACTATCGCGGAAAGTTCTACATTAAAGTCCGTTTGGTTGGCTAAAATATAAAGCAAGGCGCGCTTGTTTTATATAAAAGGGCGGAACACCGTCATTTTTCAAACAAAGAAACGAGGAAAGCATTATGAACGAGTACGAGGAATTTTGCGAAAAATTAAAGTTGAAGAAAACGACGGACGACTGCTACACCCGACGCGATCTATGCAGTCATAGCGTGTGAGTATATTGAATTATGGAACAACGGTGACAAAAAAGCTTGTCAATCGATATATCGTTGCTTTTGGAATACAGATTCACCGTTATGAAGAAAACGAAATTAGGAGAGTAAAAAGATGAGTAAATTTTTCAATCTAAATTCACTACCTATTAGTAATGACACCTACAGTGTCATGATAAGGGGAAAAAGGATAGCACTGACCGATGAACAGATAGAATTGCTTGGACTTAACAAGAGAAAAAATCCGTGCGGCAGCACATGCGTAGGTGAAGTATATTGGCGCGTTACAGACGTTGGCACAATTGATAGTTACACCTATAACGGAGATTCTATTGATATTCGGTTATATGAGGTGTCAAACTATTTTAACGATAAAAAGTTTGCACAGCAAGTGGCGCTTCATCAGCTTCTTTATCGTAAATTGCTAAAGTTTGCGTACGACAACGAGTATGAAGACGGGGCAGAATGGAACATGCGCAATCGGCATTGGACAATTCGCTATGACTATGACCAAGACATGTTTACTGTTTATTGGAGCAGCATGTGCAAGTCACAGGATGTGCATTTTTCTTCTGAAAAAGGAGCAAGAAACGCTATCAAAGAAGTGGTTGAACCATTCATGAAAGAGCACCCTGAATTTGTGTGGTGAAAGTAAAATATAGGAGGGGAGCATGAAAAAAACATATCGTGAAAAAGTCGAAGCGCGGATTCGACAAATAGGTATAGCGCAAAAGCAAGTAGAGAGATACGGTGGCGTGCCCTCCGTATCGATACCGTCAATTCCCTCTCGCGTAACGCGGCAATTTTCGGCGCGCATTGACGCAATCTACAAGAAAGCGAGAGCGGAAGTAAAGCAGGCGATTCTCTCCGAACCTTCGGGACACAGATCAGTAAGAGAGGCGCACGAAGAGAGGGAGAGGAGCTCCCCCTTTCGCATGAGCCGACTTGGAAAGGCGGGCAATAAAGCCCTTCGCGAAAAGCTGGCTAAAATGGGGGAAGAAGAGCGAAAGGAATTTTATCACAAGCGCGCCGCAAAAGCGGCACAGACGCGAAAAAAGCAACGAGCGGAAGCAAAAGACAAAAAGAGAATAGAAGAGGAAGAGCCGAAAGGCGCGCCTGTTTACGAGCCGCCGACAAAAGCGGGAGACGATGAAAGCGTACCCGCCGCGCGAGTTATTGAAGATAACATGCGGGAAATTATGGGTGATTATATTGAGCTAATGGCGGAGATTGACGCCGTCGGCGATCAATATATTGACCCCCATCAGGCAGAATTCCACGTACAGAATGCGGAAAGATTACGTGATACAATTGATTCTTATAAGAATATGTATGGCGATGCTTTCTTCGAAGCGTTCAATGCAATTTATGAACAATCTCGTTATAAATTTGAAATTATAATGTATCACAGCGATCAGGAGTTAGTCGACCATTCTTTGACAGATTACGAAGAATTATTGAAAGAAACGATTGCGAAGTTATCATGAAAAGCCGAGTATTTATGGGGGATTTTGAAACGACCGTATTTGAAGGACAAACCTTCACCGAAGTATGGGCGGCGGCTTGCGTAGAATTAAACACGGAAGACGTGAAGATTTTTCATTCCATAGGCGAGCAATTTGAATACTTTAAGAATATAAAAGAGGGCGTCATTTGCTACTATCACAACCTAAAATTTGACGGTTCCTTTTGGCTGGACTACCTTCTTTTACAACGCAGATTTACGCAGGCATACACGCCCGAGGACGGAATGCTGAAAAAGGAAGATATGCCGAACGAAAGCGTTTCTTATTCTATCTCAAACATGGGGCAATGGTACACGATCCGCATTAAAACGGAGGGAAAGTATATCGAGCTTCGTGATTCTCTAAAATTGTTGCCCTTTTCCGTGTCAGAGATCGGAAAGAGTTTCAATACAAAGCACAAAAAGCTCGATATGGAATATAGCGGCTATCGATACGCGGGATGTGAGATAACGCCGAAAGAGCAGGAGTATATAGCAAACGACGTCCTTGTTGTAAAAGAGGCATTGGAAATATTATTTGCACAAGGACACAATAAGGTGACAATCGGATCTTGTTGCATGGCGGAATATATAAAACTTATCGGAAAGCCCGTCTTCGATCGCCGCTTTCCTAACCTATACGAGATAGAGATAACGGACAAGTTTGGCGCGCCCACCGCTGGGGATTACATTCGCAAAGCATATCACGGCGGGTGGTGCTACCTTGTCAAGGGAAAAGAAGGAAGGCACACGAACGGTGTAACGTGTGACGTAAACTCTTTATATCCTTCAGTCATGAGCTCGGAAAGTATGAGTCGATACCCCACGGGAAAGCCGCATTTTTGGAGTGGCAATTACATACCAAAAGAGGCGCAATTGCGGGGAACGTATTACTTTATAAGAATACGGACGCGGTTTGAAATAAAGGGCGGGTATCTGCCTTTTATTCAAATAAAGCAAAACCTATTGTATAAAGGTACGGAGTCCTTGACAACGAGCGATATATACTACAAGGTGACGAATAAATACTACCGCTATTATACCGACAGCAAGGGAGAGCGTCACGAAGCAAAGGTGACATTGACGCTCACAATGACGGATTATGAATTGATAAAAGAGCACTATAACCTTTACGATTGCGAAATATTGGACGGTTGCTACTTTGCGGCACAGATCGGCATTTTCGACGCCTACATTAACAAATACCGAAAGATTAAAACCGAAAGCGAAGGCGCAATCCGACAATTAGCGAAGCTCTTTCTAAATAACCTATATGGCAAAATGGCGGCGTCGACCGATTCATCTTTCAAGGTCGCATATCAAGGCAAAAACGACGGGCTTACTTTTGCGGACGTGTCGGAAAACAAGAAAAAGCCCGGCTATATAGCAGTCGGTGCGGCGATTACGGCGTACGCAAAAGCGTTTACCGTTCGTGCGGCACAGGCGAACTATTACGGCATAGACAAGGCGGGCTTTATCTATGCCGACACAGACAGCATTCATTGCGATTTGCCGATAGAGGAGATAAAGGGAATAAAGATTCACCCAACAGACTTTTGCTGTTGGAAGAATGAAAGCGACTGGGACGAGGCGGTTTTCACAAGACAAAAAACATATATTGAGCACGTGATACGAGAAAACGGAAAAGAGGTAGCGCCGCACTATGAAATAAAATGTGCGGGTATGCCTGAACGCTGTAAAAATTTATTTGAGTGGTCAATGACAGCAATTCCAAAAGGTGAAAAATTCTCAAAGGTAGAGCGCGCCTTTGTAAAGAAAAAACGGAAAATAACAGATTTTACAATCGGGCTGGAAGTACCGGGAAAATTACTTCCGAAAAGAATAAAAGGGGGAGTCGTGCTTGTTGACACGACGTATAAAATGAAATGATTGTGCAAGTGAGAGAGGTCGCCGACTGGCTACGTATGATGAACGAGACGGGCGTCGATAACTGGTGGGATAGTGATCGGGACAAGTACGACAGTATTATGAACAAGATCGAGGTACTATGCACACCCGAAGAAAAGGAAGTTTTCTTCGGTGTGTATGTGAACAAGGACAAGACTTGCGTAAATGTATTTAACCGCAAGCCGTGGTATTGCTATAAAATCTTGAATGCGTTGGAGTACAAAATCTCGCGTATCTATACGGAAGAGTTTTAATATTAAAAATTCCCGCGCGGCGAACCGCGCGGGAAACATATCTTTACCGAAAGGACATACAACCGTTTAGCAAAAACGAAACGCGCGAGGCGGCGCATTTAAGCCGTGCTGTCCCCGTTTGTGGAGTGTGTTTCTTTCGGGAGATACCTTTTAATAAGAGATGAGTTTAAGCACCGCCTCTTTGCATTGCAGATTCTTAAACCGAAAGCACCCTTTATTGAACAAATAACGAAGGGTAAAAACAATGCCCTGATTGTATTTTAGCATGACATAATTTATATTATGGTCTTCTGTTGTAACGGATATACGAACAGGGAAGGTATTATCGACGCTATCGTCGCAATAGACGATCCCCTGTTCCGTATAGCGCCTGATTGCATAATTTGTGCCGCTGCATTTTATCGTGGCGATATATTCGGAGCGACCCTCGGGCTTTTCAATAAAGGCAAGATTGTCGTTTAAGTAAATGCCTTCTTTCAAGTAAGCGGAATAGGTGGAATTATCGGAAAAGGCGCGATTAAAGGCGCTATCGTTTTGTGCTGTCATGGCGGATTCATTGAAGCCCTGTTCCAAAACATACCCGTCGCCCCGAAGGAACTTCACCGATTTAGTGAGAATATTTGAAATGCCCATTGCGACATAATAAGGATTGATAAGAGAAACAGGATTCCCGACAAGGAAGACAGGCACATATCGGCTTTGTTTTCCCTGTCCTCTTGCCACGCTGGTGTGAATAGATCGAAGTTTATCCACCTCGTTATCGCAATATCGGTTGACCTCGCTTTGAAATTCGTCGAGCATAATGCGGGAAGTATCGCTGAATAAATGAGACAATTTTTTAATTTGATCCGCCTGATTTAGGGCGAAAGCATACCCGCAGGGTTTTTTATCGAAGTAGAGCTCGTAGTATACCCCGCGCGCCTTTTTCTTTGCTGTCATGGCGTGCCCTCTAAAGAATAATGTTTCAATATCTTTGAAAAATTTAGTGGCGACGTCGTCGAGCTCGTAACTGAACCTATAAAGCAATGCGAACTTTTCCCCGTATTGCATAAAGCGATTTACAAAATAGCGGGAAAAGAAGGTGGTCTTTCCCGCCGATCTGTTGGAAGTACATATATAAATCTCGGGTCTGTTCCCGTTTCTATCTTTAAGAGATAGTAGCTTTGTTCCTGTATAGTACGACAAGAAGAGCCCACCTCCTTTCTAATTCTATTATAGCATAAAAGGAATAATTTGTCAAGATATTTAGAAAAATTTTCCAAAACCTATTGACAAAATTTTCACAATGTGGTATAATATAAATAGGGAAAGGAGGAGTACCTATGAACGAAGTTATATCCATGATCGGAACCGTCGGCTTTCCTATCGTAGCATGCCTTGGTATGTTTTACTTCATTGTCACGACGATGAAACAATTCACAGGAACGCTGACAGAACTTTCAAAAAGTGTCGATAACAACACAAAGGTGACGGCGCGCGTCCTTGAATATATGGAGAAAGGAGAGAAGGTAAAGTGAGAAAGGAAGAATACCTCGAAATCGTCAAAGAGTATACAGGCGAAAACACCGACGACAAAACGCTCGCCTTTATTGAAAAGATGAGCGGCGCCTATGACGAGATCGCGCCTTCCGAAGACTGGAAGGCGAAGTACGAGGAAAACGACACAGCATGGCGCAAAAAGTACAAAGACGCATTTTTCGGAAAAGGCGCTGATCCCGAAGAGGACAAGCCGCCGATCCACGACCCGATGAGATTCAAAGATCTATTTACATCCAAAAAAGAAAGGAAGGAATAAATAATGCCTTACAAAATCACAGAAACCGCGCTGAACGCTTCCACCGCGGATATTCTCAATGTTATCAGAAACGAAGCGTCGTTTGAATATCAGTCCCTTGTTCCCGAAGTAACGGACGCGGATTGCATTCCCCGCGTCGGCGAGGTGCTCTACGGACACCCCGCTCTTGCAAACCAGTTTTTGAACGCCCTTATCAACCGTATCGCCCTTGTCGTTGTGAAGAGTGCTACCTTCAACAACAAGTACTCCAAACTTAAAAAGGGCTATCTTGAATTTGGCGAAACGGTAGAAGACGTGTTCGTCAAACTTGCCCGCGTCAGAATGGACGACCCCGAAAAAGCCGCGGCGCGCGAACTGAAGCGCACTACCCCGCAGGTTGAGACCGCCTTCCATGCGATGAACTGGAAAACCCAGTACCCCGTAACCATTCAGAACAACGACCTGAAACAGGCATTTACCTCTATCAACGGTGTGGAGTCCCTGATCGCTCGCATTATCGATTCCGTGTATACCGCGGCGGAATATGACGAGTATCTGCTCTTCAAGTACCTGATGATTAAGGCAATCAGTCACGGCAAGATGATCCCCGTCGCATTCGACGCCGCCGATTCCAAAAATGCCGCAATCGCTTTCCGTAGCAAGTCGAACCGCCTCACGCTGATGAATAAATTCAACGAGGCAGGCGTCGACAATGCCACCCCGAAGGAGAAACAGCATATCTTTATGGACGCGGAATACAATGCAAAGTACGACGTCGACGTCCTCGCTTCCGCCTTCAATATGGACAAGGCGACCTTCATGGGCAACCTTGAACTGATCGACGATTGGACGACGTTCGACAACGAACGCTTCGCCGCGATCAGAGCCGAAAGCGACATGATCGAAGAGGTAACGGCGGCAGAGCTGGAACTGATGAAGAACGTAAAAGCCGTGCTCGTCGATGAGGACTGGTTTCAGGTATACGACAACCTGACGCAGTTTACCGAGACGTACGTGTCGGCGGGTATGTATTGGAATTACTTCCTGCATGTGTGGAAAACCGTTTCGCATTCTCCCTTCGCCTCTGCCCTTGTCTTCGTTGACGACGCACAGTCGGTAACGCTTCCCGACGTTATCACGGGCGAGATTACGATTAAGTCGTCCGCCGAAAACGGCACCGTTCTCGGTATCGCTCTTGCCGACGACACGCCCGTCGTGAAACAGGCGCCCGTCCGCTTCATTCAGACGCAGGCGGCAGTGGAAAACACGATCGGCGTTCAGCCGTATGGCGCTATCCTCTATCCCGCAAACGGTGCGGCGCTCGAAGTACACGTCATGATCGGAGACATTGAGTATGTTTCCGTTACGCGTGGTGGAACGAGCCCGACCTACACCTACGCAAAGACCTCGATTGCGACGACCGCAAAGCAGGGCGATACAATTTACTTCAAAAAGCTTTCGACTCTTTGAGAGTAGAAAACCAGACCCCCGAAATTGCAATCAGATCCTTTCGGGGGTCTATTTATAGAAAGGAGACAAGATGGGCTCTTGCTTAAAAATTTTAAGGGGCGTTCCCCTGAACGCAAGCTATCAACATACGATTGCGCCACATACCGACCCCGAAGATAAAAAAGTACCGATGAATATGCGCGACGCGGTTTTGAAATACTTCAAGTCGTTAGCGGTATTCTCTACGAAAACAACGGGCGAAAGTCAATTTGTGAATAAAGCGCCTATATCATATATTCGCGAAAGTGATAACGCAGTAAAGGTGAATGTAAGAAGGGACGACCTCGAAGGTTGTAATTATCTTATGTTCACGAACGACTTGGCAACCGATACTTACACACCGTCGTCGGACGACTCCTGCTTTTGGCACTTCGCATTCATTGATAGTTTGGAGTATATTTCCGAAGGCGCAACCCGTATAACCTTTACAATTGACGTGTTGCAAACGTGGCTTCCCTTTATTTATGCACAATCTGCATTAGTAACAAGAGAGCACGCAATGACGGACGAAATCGGGGATAATTTGATTGCCGAGCCACTGTCTATTGGGCAATATGTTAGCGCGGGCGATGATTTTCTTGAGTCGGAGAACTATGTTAACCCAAATACGTCAGACTTGGGTGAATGGTCCGCAAAGCACAGGTTTTTCTCAAAAGCACCTTCGCATGAAATCGCCGACTGGTATGCGTTAGAAGGATTAGATACCTGCTGGGTTGCGCTTGTATCCTATACACAAGGGAGACAATTTGGACTACTTGAAAAAAAGATAACAGGCAGAACGCCTTTTACCGATAGCAATGAGTATAAATGGACAGTAGGAACAGCGGGTGTCCTCACATCAAAAACTTGTGTTTCATTTTTTAATGGCGCATACGGCGCAAACACAATTGCTCTTCGATTGAGAATAAAATCGCTGAAAGAAGAACAGGCGGATAAAGAAAACGACATATATTGGCTTTATACTCTCCTAAATGCAATCGTTGCTCAATTATCGGGTGAAGTCTTAAACGTTTCTTTTGTCCCGCTGAAATTCTTTGCTAAAAAATATGCTACGCCTATTATGAATTTGGGCTTTACATATTTGGAAAACGAAGTCAGCCCATTCGGCACTTTGAGAATAACTCGTGACTTTTCTTCGTTGAACGTAAAAAATAATAAAGTTTTTACTTATCCCTTCACCCGCATAGTCGCCTCCTCACAATCGGCAAGCGTGATTTACAGACCTGAATTTTTCGAAGACACCGTGCAAGGCCATAAAGACATTGTATTTGAAGGCACATTGTCTTTAAACCCCGCCGCCGCTTTGACCGTACAGCCGAAAAAGTACATTGTAAAGGGCAATGATAAACAGATTAAAAAGGTTGATGACTGGTATAAATTAAACTATTCAGGCACCGATTCTCTGACTATTACCGACTTTCCCACTATGATCTTTTCTATCGATAATATGTCATACTATGTAAGGGATAGTTTGATTGAAGACACGTCAAAAGCTTTGACAAATGCGCTCCAAACTGGCTTTGATCGCTCAATGACAAGCGCAATGCCCGCTAAAACACCCCTGCAGATATTCTCAAAAAGGGCAAATATCCTACAATTGGGGATAAATGCAACCGTTTCCGCCCTCTCGCTTGTTGGTACTTTCCTGAATGCCTCGCAAGCACCTCCGAAACAGGGTGGCGCCTCTTCTAACGTTTCCTCTTTGGTAACGGGTGAAATCGGAATAGACGTGCGTGTCGAAGTCCCTTCTCCGTCTGAATTGAAAGCAATTGACAGCTACTTCACAACGTATGGCTACGCGCTGAACGCGGTAAAGACACCTAATATTTTCAAACGCTACTATTATACCAAAGCAGAGGGGACAAACTGGATTAAATCAACCACGGTGCGTCCTGCTTTTAATTATATCGAATGTGAGCAGATAACGTTCAGACAAAAACCGACGGATAAAGGTGGCATAGCAACAAATAATTATACTATGTTTACATTGAAGGATACAGTCGCGAATAGATTCAAAGGATATATGCCCTCAACGGATGAGCTGGAAATATTGGTAGCAATCTTTCAAAGAGGCGTCACTTTTTGGGAAAGTCCCGAATTGATCGGAGAGTATGGCGATAATAACCCTAACGGCATAGTGAAACCTACTACAACAAAGGAGACAGCATAATGGCTCGAAAAAATGCAGAGTTTTGGCAGTCTAAATTCCGAAACGATATGACTTTCTTATATTATTATAGGAAAATCATTGAACTCGGTGCGGCGTCTATTAAATACGCCGACTGCCCCTTAACAATCAATCAAAGATATTTGCAATTGGCACTTATCACAGACGGAAGGGCGTTGCTCTTTGAAGACGAAGACCTCGGTTTTCTTGGCTTGCGCGTTGCCCCTTCGGGCTCGTTTGACCAGTACGGTGAGCCGACAAAGCGCCGCGCTTATGGCGTTAACGGGTATAGAGCCGAGCGAGATGAAAATGATTCGGTGCTGATCTATAATAACTACATGAGAGCGTCTTCCATTCCCGACGTCAATCTGTTTGCGTCAAAGTTGGCGGCAATTGACCGCGCAATCGAAATCAATGTGAATGCGCAAAAGACGCCGCTCTTGATTCAATGCCCCGAAGAGTCTCGCCTCTCTATCCTGAATATGTATAAAGAGTATGAGGGGAATGCACCCGTTATTTATGGAACGAAGGGGCTCGACCCTTCCATGATAAAAGCATTCTCTTCTAACGCCCCGTATGTGGCGGGAAATCTTTATGACTTGAAAACAAAAATCTGGAACGAAGTGCTGACCTATTGGGGAATTGCAAATATATCCTATACCAAAAAGGAACGCATGGTAACGGATGAAGTCAATCGCGGCATGGGCGGAGTTATGGCAAATAGAGCAATTCGCCTGAATGAACAGATCGCGGCGCTCGAAAAGTTTAATGCTATGTTTGGCACTAAAATCGTACCGTACTTTGACGACAATTGCGTAGAGTGCGAAGATAATTTGTTAGAACAAGCGGCCGCAGAAAGCGAGGTAGACGAGAATGCCCTGTGATATTTGCTACTTTTGCGTAGGTTGTGAACCAGTCAAGGCGTGCGTCCTTGCTGGGTGGAAGCCGTGCGCTGACGTCGTTCAGGTGTGCCCGCTAAACAAAACGAAAGAGGTGACAGAAGATGAGTAAATACACAACCGAGGTGCGGTATATTTGCGAAGAAGCCGCAGGTTTGCAAGAGTCCGTAGGTTTCGATGATATTTGGAATGTTCTGACCGACGAAACCGTCGCAAAGGTGTTCCAAAATATCACCTTCCCGCTGTTCGATGAGGCATATCGGATTCCCCTTGAAAAAAAGATATTGCTTCATTATTATACACGGGAAATCGGATTTGAGACCGTCGGACTTTGGAAGTTGAAGCTCACTTCAAGACTCAACGATATTATGCCGCTTTACAATCAGCTGTATCAGTCGGCAAAAGACGCCACGGGGATTGACTTCTTTAATACCGCCGATTATAAAGAGGTGGTCGGACAGCAATATGATAAAACGGAAACAATGACCAAAGGTGCGGGTAAAACTACTACGCATAAGGGCACAGATACCTCAACCCGCACACCCGATCTTACTACCGCGACGACCTCGGAGAATAAGGGCTCAATCATAAATGCCGATACGCCGCAATCGACAATCGGTGCGCTGGAAAGTGAAACGCAAAATAAGATTTTTGCAAGTGATCTTTCTAAATCGAAAGACAATGCGACGTCGACCGAAGGTATTACGGGTACCGATAAGACGGAAAATAAATATAATTCCACGATCGAAGAAAAAGGCACGGGCGCTGATTCCGTGAATACAAGGGTGAACCTTGATAAAAAGGAACGCACCGTCGTTGGGCGGTATGGCGAGACTGCCGCGTCGTTGCTGAAAGAAATGCGCTCTACTTTCTTGAATATCGATAATATGATTATCGAAGAACTTGACGACCTATTTATGTTACTTTGGTGAAAGGAGATACGTGATGAATTGCTTTAATTATACTCCCATTATTCCGACAACCTTTGACGACACGATGTCGCTGTATGAGACGGTATGTAAGCTCGCGGATAAAGTAAATGAGCTTGTGGACGCTGTAAATGACTTGCAGGCGCAGGTCGATGAACTGAAAGGAGCAAAGTGATGATTAAAAAGGTAAAGACACTCTGCCCGCCTTGTAAGAATGCCGTTATTCCTTGCGATTATGGCGATGAAGTCTCGCTGATGGAACAGATTGCGAAGTATAAGCAGGAACTGAAAGACACGATTGCAAGCTATAAGAAAGAGATCGAAGGGCTTATACAAGGGCTGGAAGATTTGAATGCAAAGGTGCAAACGCTCGAACGGGATAACTCAATTATTCACACCGACCTTTATGAGAAAAGGGATAAATTTTACCACTCAGCAGAAGATGGCTCTGTTTACGCGGTAAAAAAAGGAGAGCAAACCGCTATTGATGTTTCGACTACGTCCCAAAAAGGAAAAATTCCGCTTTATAAAGAAGGCGGAACGCTGGATGTTAACACCCCCCTAGATGATAGCGACGCAACACCAAAGCATTACCTCGACGGGGTTGTATCAGAGGTGCAATATCAACTGGGAAAACAGATTGACGGTAAGGTAAATGTTATTCCTCCTCCAGTAGAAGGCACACGTTTCTACATTGCCAATCCCCGTGGGCAGGGTTATGCTATTGGCTCAACAGGCGCCGATGGTAAATATGCGGTCGTTATGAGAGACACACATGGACAAATAAATCTACCAGACCAGATTGCTTATGCTCCCGTTAGCAGACAAGCAATAAGCAAAGAGTATGCCGACAAGCATTATG
>ERZ1026868.1242-NODE-1242-length-13462-cov-12.073096_pt1 | contig 13462 bp, 22 predicted proteins | sample MGYA00380164_ERZ1026868 | MGnify/ENA primary metagenome ERZ1026868 (study PRJEB33269, sample SAMEA4719800) | human gut metagenome | biome: human-associated habitat; feature: organic feature; material: feces | place: Cameroon | collected 2013-10 ... | reverse complement strand
CTGCCATATTTTATATTTTTTTAATATTTCTTCATTTTTCTTCATTTGTATTTCTTCAAGTACATGTGCAGGATTTATAATACCATTCTCAATAGCATATTTCAATATTTCATCCATAAAATTTAGGAGGAACCGGGAATTCCTTTTGCCGGCCGGCGGTTCCTGTTCCTCCTTTCTATTGATAGCCTGTTTTTTTGATTTTAAGCGCTTATTTTGTTTTAACCATAACAATATTCACGAATATCATAAAAATTAATTTTAGCCGTTTTGGTCAAAACAATTATCATATTTCACAACAAATCAAATATATTGACCTGTCCATCAATCTGAGATTCTTCCAGATTGTAAAATTTGCAAGCTATATAATCTGGGTTCCAATCAATTTCCAGTTCGTATTGTAAACACCGCGGATGCTTACCACCACGGAAGAATCTGCATTCCGAACAGGTATGCTGATAAGCTGTACCGCCAGATCGCTTATACATTTCGCTTATCTTCCTCATAGAATCACTCGCTTTACTCTTGACTTTCCTCTCACTTTCTTCTTGAAGATACCATTTTTAACACAATCCCTCGGATCACATCCTCTGCTATGTTCTTCGATCAAGATATAATCACAGGTTGCATTTGTACTCCATGCATTTTCGCTCTTGCTGTAATAGTCGCATTTTGAGCATTGTCTCCGCTTTAAGCCTATAATTTCAGTGCTTTTTAATTCTCTCCATGGTTTTCTATCTGGCATTTTTCCACACCTCCCAATCTGGCAGAATCTATAATTTTTAAAAGGTCTGGACTTAGTTTTCTTCGTTCTTGTTCTCTTTGCACTTCTGCCCGATATGTACGCTGAAAATTTGACTGGACTACGCTCAGCCATTTTCCATCTACATTCCCTGATTTCGCCCATTCTTCTAACTGCCCCGGACTTGATACTGCTTTCTGAACTATTTCTGGAAGTTTAGAAAATTCTTCTTCCGCATGGTATATAGAGTTCCAAATTGCCCTTGATACCAGATTCCAAGCTTCTGTTTCGTTCAGTTCGTCAGACTGTGGCGCAAGGCTTTGTGCGCATTGCCTTAATGCTGCTATTGAAGGCTCTTTCCATTCAGTCTGCATATATTTCTTCAAGCCAAAACTTAAAAGCTTGTAATCTATGTCTTTCAAAAGTCCATACCATGTATCAAAAGCATTCTGATCTGGCAGAAACGATGGTAAAGTATATACGGCTTTCATTGCTTTTACCAGTACCGCCCATTCTTCCCTTGTCATACCCAATTGTCCACCTCACTTACCCTGTTTTGGATTTTCTCCATGTAGCTGCACGGTCTATTCGTAGACTTGTCTGCGTATTGCCCTTCAAATACTTTTGCGAAATTTCCAGGCTTTAAGAACCAGTCAAACGTAACCATCCAGCCATTTTTATTTTGCCCTTGTAGGAATGTGCTGCGTCGAATATTTTCAATCGCTTCCAGAATATCTTCAACACAGTTCTGACGGATTCTAGCTTTCACTGCCTGTTCTCGTTTTGGTGTCATTCTTTTTACGGGAGTAATGCCGAATTCTTCCAGAGTATTCCATTCATCAATGGTTCGTTGGACGTCAGTCTGACGAATAGTATCTTTAGATACTATTAAATCATTTTCTTCTTCTATTTCTTTTTCTTTATTATCTAATTCTTCTTTATCTAGTTCTTTATTATATACTTCTGCCGAGCTAACGTTAGCTTTACTGTTAATTTTACCGTAAAGTTTACTGTTAGTTTTACACTCTATTTTGTCTTTCTGCTTTTTTCGATATTCTTGCATATAATTTCTCATATACTGGCTTTTTTGCTCGATTTTATCGAGATTTTGATATTTTCCCCAGTTCGGAATTGTGTAAACACCGGAAACAATTTCAATCATTCCGTAGTTTTCAAATGTTTTTAACGCTAATCGAACTGTATTAATGTCTCTTCTAAATACTGTTGCCAACATTTCATCTGTATATGCAATTTTATCGTTTAAAATAAAAACACCACTGTTGTTATTTTTCCCGGCTAAGCATAATAATTTGAACCATATTACGATAATGCTGTCTGCACTTGGTAAATTTTCAATCAGCATTATTTTTTCATCGTCAAAAATATCTGAACATATTTTTATCCATTTTACATCGCTTGCCAATTTTGAAATTCCTTTCTCCAATTCCTGGATTTTTAAAAAGTGTTTATTTTAATTCTACTTCAATTCCATTGATTTTCAGTTCTCCATTTACCGGAATTACAAGAGATGGAACGCCGTTTATTTCTTTCAGTTCAATCAGAGCAATTTTATCCGGCTGAATGCAGATTGTTGCATCTGATGTTAAAATTTTTGCAGTTTTTGAATTATGGATATTGTCAAGGGCGACAGGCTCATTGGTGAAATACATTTCCCAGTTTTCCTTGAAATCCGATAACTTCTCGTCTGGAACTCCGCAATATCCAAAAATCTGTTCCATTTCGTCACATGATACAGTTATCATCTCCGGGCTGTCTTTCTTCTGTTCTCTTACTTCCTGTAATGATTCAACCAGACTTTCCGTGAAATTGAATGTTGTGTTTCCATTGAAATTATCCATGATGAAATCCGAAAAGACATTGATCTCATTCCCTGGTATGCGTGGAATTGGTGTGCCAAGAACGTTTTCTATGAAGTCTGGATGAATATTCTTTATGTTTTTGTTAAAATACAAGGTTCCATGAATATCAGTGCTTCTGTCATTGAATACCGGGAATAAAAATCCTGTTTCTGGTCTTGAAACTACCCAATCACGAATTCTGTCTTTGATGTTATTTTCAGCCACATCATAGCTAAGACCGGCCTTTGAAAGATTCACCGGGCAAATGCTGCATAAAATGTGTTCATAAATTTCTTCTGATGCATCGTGCATTTCGGTTCCATCAGAAGCCTTTCCAGGAATGTCATATACTGCATGAATGAGAACTATGTAGTAATTTTCTGGATAGTCATAGTTTTCAATTACTTTGTCGTAGAACTCGTCCAAAAGCTCATCATCTTTAAGCTTACTTGCTCTGATTCGCATAAGAAATTCCTGTGTTCCGCCTTCTTTTTCATGTACTAATGGAAAATCAAGGTTCATAAGGTTCTTTCCAAGTCTGCCAGACATGGTTTTCTTGAAAATGTCAAAATACTTAAACATTTCTTCCTCTGGAAGAGATAGGAATGCTTCTTTAATTTTAGTTTTCTTGTTCTTTTCTGCATCCACATAACAACCGCAAATGCGTGTGATTGCACAGTTGGCTGGTGTAAACTGTTTCTTGATCTCTGCGATTTCTTTCTTATTCATGATTAATCCTCCGCTCCAAATATTTTTCTTAAATTGTTCTGGTAATTCTTCACTGTTTGTTCGATAGTGTTATAAGTTGGTCTTAATCTGCATCTTTCTTTGTAACCATCGCATCTTGTTCCAAAAAGAATGGCATTTCGACATATTCCATCTTGACTAGCGCAACATTTATTCATTCTTTTCCATCCTTTCTACTTCTCTCGCCTGTTTCTTCTCAATCCACTTATTAATTTTCTCATCGGAAATCATGTACATTTGCTTTAACATTTCGATACAGATAAGCACATCTGCAATTTCTTCTATCATGTTATCACGGTTGATTTTTCCACGTTTTGCCTTACTGATTGCTTGGATAAGTTCTGCGCATTCTTCCATACAGACTGTACTTTGATTATTTTTGCCGTAATGCAAAATACTTTCTGCGATAACACCTTTATTAATCTTTATCCCTGTGATTAATCCGGCAAGAGCCTTTGCCCCAGAATCACACGCCCATGCTTCTTTGAGATAGTTCTTCTGCCATTCATCTTTGATTTCTGAATTTCCCAAGAAACATAAATGCTGGTCTCTCATATCTGATAAGATGTCTCTTGTTTCTTCTAGTTTCATGTTAATCCTCCAAATTAAATTCCTTCTTAATGGAATCGTAATCAATGAATACTTTTTTTCTTTTTTCGCATTTCTCGCATTCCAAAATAGCTTTCTCAGTATCCAACTGATACCAAACCAATTTGTATTTATGCGGCTTGCAGAGACACTTGATTTTGCAACCACTCTTTCGCCATTTGTTGAATTTATTGATTGTTGCGCAAAGTAATCCGTAAATAGTAACAGCAACTACACACGTTCCAACCGCCATAATAATTTGTTTTATCACTTCAATCATTCTTCTTCATCTTCTCCAACTTTTTCTCAGCTTCTTCACGAGTAAGGAATACTGATTTCCCAAGTTTACTTTTCGAAAATCCATCAAGATTAGGATAAATTCCGCTGTTTAACATCCAACTAAAATAGGCTTCGTGCATATCAACTGAAACCATCGTGATTCTCAATTCCGAAATAAAATTTCTTGTCGGAACATATACTGTATCTCCAACCTTACACGGCAATTTCACAAGCAATCCATGTTCTTCTGCGTCTTTGTATTCCTTCAATTCTTTCTGCATTATCGCTAATTTAGCAAGCTCTAATCCAGTAAATGTACCGTTTTCTTTGAGTTCCTTTAATTCCTTTAAAGTGCCAATATCTTTATAAGACTTTAATTCTTCAAGCCACTCTGCGATTTGTTCATATTCCTTTACGTATTGATTGCATATATCTGCATGTAACTCATTTGCATCTTCTGAGCCCATATCTGCATTCTCGATACTCCATTTATAACGATTTGCAACTATCTTTGACTGTTTAATACCATCATCAATTTGAAATCTCTCCATCTACTTCACCTCTTCTATCTGACTTTCTACAGTATCTGCAAGTAGCTTCAAGGACTTAATAAATGAGTCCGTCAATGCTGTTCTGTCTGGGTATTTAGCGAATGTTCTGACAAGGTTTACTGCATCCTTGATTCTTTCTTCATCTTCGATGATTTCGGACGCTTCATACAATGTCTTTTCAACATCGCTGTAAGTAACGTTCTTATCGTCATAAAAATTCAATATGTTTGGAAATGGAATTTCGATATGGTTTAAATGGTTTTCTCTCGCCCATGTGAATCCTTGAAGCTTTGCCGTTTTCAGAACACTCAAATATTCTTCCTGTGTCTTTACAAACACGCTTTTTCCTGTTAAATTAATCATCAGAATCCCCTCCTCCTGTAATCTTATCAATGCAGTTATTCCAACCAGCGGCAAATAAGTTTTTCTGCACTTCATAATTGCTCACGGGTGCAGTTGTACTTTTCTTCTCCGGCAGTGGCTTCAGTGGACACCATTCAGGTCTTGATTTGCTTTCACAATCATAATGCTCTTCTGTCATCAGAATTACATCATAATCTAAACAGTCGGCTAATTCACACAAACCCTCATATTCAAGTTCACTGCAGTATGAAGTTCCGAACGGGCAGTCATGGCAATTCTCTGGCGTATCTATCACTAATACTGATTTACTCATCTTATTCCTCCTGTAATAATTCTTTATTGTCGAAAATATTGCCAACTGGAATAGTGCCTACCATGTCAATCCAATATCCTAAATCTTTTCTAAGGCATTTGTCATCCGTCCAATCTATATAGAATCCGACATGTTCTGTTTTCTGAGAATCAAAACAATTTTGATAATATCCATATTTGATTGGAGCATAGATTTCTCCGAAATGATATTTGATAATATCATTCTCCCAAATTTTATTGCCGTATTTATCGTAAAGACCTGTGAACTGGCAGATGGTATCCGGAATAATTTCTATTGATCTCCAAATTGCATTCGTATTAGAAATACTTCTCAGTCTCTGCGAATCGGTTTTTTCGGAACTAATCCATGCTCTATTGATAGATGTTATTAAGCTTCCTTCAATCCATTCTCCGTTATCTTTTCTTTTTCCCTTGAAAATAATTTCTCTCATTCAACTCCACCGCCTTTCACAATTTCAACCGCCGTTCGCATGGCATCCTCATACCCATCGTAGTATAGCTGTAGTCCACCAGCTTCCAGAATTTTGTCATTTGCTTCATTCGCCAGCTTCTCCAATTGCTCCACAACCTTGTCCACATCAAAAGCTGTCGGCTGTTTATTAATGCAATCAATGAACTCTTTCTGATCAGAACTAATACTTGTTCCAATCTCCCATATTTTGATGTATTTGATTAATTCGTCTGCGTCGATTAACCGCATTCCTCATCCCTCCTTATATGGCTCTGGATAGTCCATCCATGCAACTACTGTTCCCCCTAAAACTTTTTTATCCGTTCTCCAAATTCCATCAGTAGTATGTGCTTGCTCTACCAATACTGTTCCATCGTCAAATACAACTGTAGCAATTACATATTTAGATGTTTTTTCGAACATTCCTCTTTTCCAGTTATCTGTTCCTTTAAACTTTGCAAATATGGAATCGTGTTCTTCCGGCAATCTCTCACTGACCGGAATCCAACCATTTTCTTTCTCGTCCTGTTCCAAATCATTCAGAAGAGTATTCACAATATCCAGCGCACTCCCTGGAAGCCCATGCTTATACTGTGATTTATTTTCTATCTCAGTTTTGTATTGTTCTAATCTGGTTCGTACTCTGCTCATACAACTACCTCTGTAAAATACTCATCCAACATTTCTTGAGATATCTCAATCCACTTGTTTGTATTTATGCCGTTAAGACGAATGTCTCCGCCGATAAAATTTTCATTTCCAACTTCATAGGTTTCGCCAACCTTAATTTCTATACAATTTTCAATGTAAAACCCATCATCGTCATAGCTATCTAACATGAACGCCTTTACGCACTTATATTTCATGCTTCCACCTCGCTATCCTCTGGCATCTGGAACGTCATTCCTTTTTTGAGCATTTCTCCAAGTTCTCCCGCATGTGCTTTGTTTTCTTCCGTTTTTGGCTTTATACTTAATATCCTACATACTTCTGGAATTACATATTTTGTGTATTCCGAATCTCCATAGGCTTCCTGAATCATGTCCAGTACTTTCATGGCTTTTGCTTTGGTGGAATATTTTCCTAAAATAAAATATCCTCCATTTCTCTGTGAATCCTGCAAACTCCAACATATAACATTCAATGAATCTGGGAGCTTTAGATTGACTACAATGTTTTCAAACTTTACCAGCGCTGTTTTATCCTGACTTCTGATTAACATTTTGCGTCCTCCTTATCTTTCTCACAGAATCCTCTGTGTTCATGCACTGAATACTCGATTCCGCAACTCTGTTTCATGTATGTGAGTTTTTCTCCTGTCAGTTCGCATTTATGTTTTCTTTCGTTCAGATGCTTACAGATCCCGTCACAGTAGCTCATTTTGCACCCTCCCTATTCGATGAAACTCGTTCCGCACTGACAATGATAACTAATATGTCCGTTATACTTGCTTACATTCGCTATCACCTTTCTGCCGCATGAAAAACACGTTACCTCTTTTGTCAGCGGCTTTTCGTATTCTTCTACTTCTTTATCTTGAATAAACCTCTGACCGCACCAGTGGCACTGCTTAGTGCTGTACGGCATCTCTCCACAAATAGGACATTCTGGAATTATTCCGTAACCATCATTTATGATAGGGAGTTTGATTGGTTTTCGCTTTGAATAGATGTTCCAGAGTTCTTTTCTTCGGTTTTCTTCGTCCTGTGTCTTTAACGCTTGGTACTTCTTTTCCTCTTCTTTGTCCCAGTAAATGACACAAGCTTTATCTTCCGGTGAAATGTCTTTGGTGTACGGCTGTATTATGCAACGATATCCTGTTTCGCCTTTTCTTTTTCTTGGCTCGCATCTTACACAGCCACCACATTTTTTATCCAACAATTCTTCTGGATAAATGCTTGTGCTGGAACGCCTTTCTCTTTCTGGTATTCCATCGCTGAATTTAATTTCGCTCATTATTTACCCTCCTTTTTCAACATCGGAAACAACCATCCGGTCTTTTCGTTTGATGCAATCCAATCAAAATTTAGCTCTGATAATTGATACTCTTTATTGCATTTCTCACAGATAAATCCACTCGATTTACTGTATTGCGCTATAATTCCACCGCATCCACATCTACAGTGTCTATAATCCATTTCCATCCTCACTTTCTCCATGTAAGCAACTGACACGCTATTGTGCAGTTAGTACATGATTCTAATACTCAATAAAATCAGATAATTCCATCTGACCAACTACATTATTGTCTTGCATCCACCATAGATAAACTTCTTCGCCACAACTCCACTTCACATCTTTTCCGCGCTGCTTGCGTTCCTCAATCATTCTGTCAAAAGCGCGTATATAGGCTTGCTTGTATTTTGGGAAATCATACATTTCCTTTTCCCTCTGCTTCTTCGATGCAAGCGGACAGCCTAAGCAACCTAACCTATTATATCCGCATTGGTACAGCTCACATACCTGAATATCTTTTTCACCAATGAACTGCCAGATATTTTGATCTGTCCAGTCAATAATTGGATTAACTACTGTCTTTTCTTTCATCTGGCAATTTTCAAATAATCTTCTAGTACAATCATTATCGGTTATAAGCATTTTCTCATCAGAAACGCCGATACTTTTGCTTGCTGTCTGTCCTAATACTTCAAATGGGATTCTATTACTTCTCTTGCTACTTTCAGCCCATCTAACGCCTGTTGCAATCATTCTGTTAGGATTCCCACCTTCTTTCAGTTCTGAACAGCAATACCGAACAATTCTGGTAGGTGGCATTAGTTTTCTTGGAATAAGATTCCACATTGTAAGACGGTTGCCGTTTTCCTGCACATGATAATCAATCTCGCATTTGATGCCTTTGTCCGTCAATTCAGAAAACGTATTCTTGATATGCCTTACTGTCTGCGGTGCATCAACAGTTGTATGTGAGTTATGTACTTCAAACGGGATTCCAGACATTCTGAATAGTTCAAGAAGCACATCTGAATCCTTTCCGCCTGAATACTCACATACAAGTGGTTTGTTATAATGTTTCAACGAGAGATCAGACGCAAGCCGGATTCTTTCAATTGCTTTTTGTTCTAAATCCATAATATTTACACTCCAAATCTTCTAACCAATTCTTTATTCAAATCTGGGATTCTTACATCTGTTTCAGATTCCAATTCCTCAATCATGCTCATAAAGCTTCTTTCGCCACGGTTCGCTTGTCCCACAAACTCATTTGCACAATTGATTACATCCAAAAGTCTTTTGGTTGAAAATCCATGCAGCTTTCTTAATGCCAACATCGTAGTTACGGAATTGATTGTATTCGCCCAGTCATCACCAGTATTGAAGCCATCGTTATAGGCTTGATCTTGCATGACTTCCAGCTCTTTACGTGAATTCTGCATGGCTCTGGCGAATGCCTGTGACATTTGGTTATCGCATTCCAGCACCTTTTTTTTCTTTGGTGCTTTCATCTTTAATTTGCTTCCCATGTTTCTTCCTTTCGTATCTGTATTCCGTCAAACGGTATGCTCTTGATATTCCTGGATGTTCTGTGGTAATCAGAGAGAAATCTGTAAATATCGTTTCTGGCAGATTATCCCTCATTATATTTCATCTGACGGTAATTCATACGCAAAACGGCTCTTCCGCCGCAGTATTACTTTTCTCTTCACGCATTTTATTTAATCTTTCCGCAGCTTTCTTTTTCGTTTCATCGGAATATTTTCTTGGCGGATTGATTTTAATGTAGGAATATGGCAAGTGGGCGAAAATAGATCCATCATTATTTCTGGCAAGAATTTTCACATCTTCTGGAAATTCCTTTTCTAATTCCTCACATCTGTTCTTCCAGGCACTTCCATTTTTAGAAGTAAGCCCTACATAATCTCTTCCTGGAATCCACTCAATTACGCATTCGTTTGTGTTTTCTGACATTTAATCACTCTCCTTATATAAAATCTCCTATGCTAATTTGACTATCGTTTTCAAAAACAAGCATTTCATTTTGGGCTCTGTTATAAAAGTTCCTGTCAATTTCAAATCCGTATGCGCTTCTACCAAGTTCCATGGCGGCTCTTAATGTGCTTCCGCTTCCACAGCATGGGTCGATTACCACATCCCCAGGGTCGGTAAATATTTCAATTAATCTTTTCAGAACTGCTACTGGTTTTTGCGCTGGATGAATTTTGGGAATGTCCTTTCCGTCTTTTTCCCATTGAAACCAGTTAAAAACCATCTTTCCAGTTCCACGAATGGTCTTTCCGTTTTCATCTGTCTGCGCTCCATTTCTGAATTTTGGAAGTTTATCTCTGTAGAATACAAGTGCATATTCAGTAGCACCTACAACACGCATATTAGCTTTCAATACCTGTGGGCTATAGTTTTTAATAAACACAAGCGGTATATAATGGACAAAACCATGTTTCGCCGCCGCATTGATCAGAGTTTGAATTTGCTCAAACGAACAGAACACGATCATACATGGTGCGTCTGAGCTTCTTCCTCTTGCCCATGCCTTTTTAGGCTCTTTTTTCAACATTTTTGAGCAAAAATGAAAGTATTCGTAAAGATTGAAATTGAAGTCAGAGTTAAAGGCTGCTTTACCGGCTAATTTACTTTCACCGTTTTTATTATCTCCCTTCGTATACCACATAGGATTGCTTCCATAAAAGTTATTCCCAACATTATAAGGAACATCCGCAATTACAAGTTGCGCTCTTGGAATTGCATATTTCTTGTAATTCTGCATAGAATCACGATATAATTCACATTTTAATTTCATTCATTTCACCTCTTCTAATCGTTCACGACCAATATGAAAATATTTTTCCTCTTTCTCAAAACCTAAGAATCTTCTTCCTGTAGTTCTGCAGGCAACTCCTGTGCTGCAGGAACCGGCACAATTATCCAATACTAAATCACCTGGATTTGTATATGTTTTGATTAACAATTCCATGAGTGATAACGGTTTTTGTGTTGGATGTAGCGCGCATTTTTGACTGTCTTTTGCAAAAGTCCACACAGATGTTGGGAAACGCTCTATACTGTCATAAGAAGTTAATCTGTATTTCCCATAGTTTGTTGTCTCTTTGCATTTAACCTTATGTTCTACTTTGCTTATTTTCCTTTTGTTACCAGTTGTTTTCTGTGGATTGTAAGTAGGAAGTTTTTTATAAAAAACACAAATATCTTCATGTGATCGAAGCGGCATTTTGTTAGCGTTCAAAAATCCTGTAGGTTGTGTTTTCTGCCATATCAAGTTATATCGCCACATATCACGATTACTTTGCATTAAATCTGCAGTAAACATTCCGTTTGCAAATAATATAATGGCACCATGCTCTTTAATAATTCTTTTATACTGTTTCCATAATGGCTCGAACGGAATAACTGAATCCCATTTATTTCTTGCTGTTTGTCCATATGGAAGGTCGGTTAAAATCATGTCTATTGATTCGTCATCAATCAATTTAAAGCCATCGAAACAATCCATACAGTAAAAACCGTCATTTATCATTTTTTTAGAAGCCCGGTGCACCCTTTCGCCAGCTGAAGGCAAGCTCCTTTCATTTTTTATTTTTTATCTTTGGAATTTAGCCAGTAGAACTACTGGTGTGTTAGAATCAGTGATAGTTTTTTTCATTGAGTAAGTCGTTGAATTTTTCCAACGCCTTAATAGATACTTTATTATTTGCTTTTTCTGGTCTGATTGATACTTTTAAGTGAGTATCAATGATGTGTTTTAATTCTCTTGCAAGGGTTATTTTCCCCTGTTGGATTCCCTGTCTGTATGTCTTAGGCGGCTTATACTGTCCTGTTACTTGCTTTCCGGTTGACTGTCCACCAGCTGTAATGTTGTACATCTGGAAACCTTTATCTGCAAAAACCTTGATTGTTTCAATTTCTTTCTGGTCAAGCTCGCTTTTGGGGCAGGTTCTGTATGCAAGTTTCCAACCAGTAGGATTACTTTCACTGTAAAACTTATGCTTTTTAAGGCTTAATGCTATGTGATCGTATTCTCCTAAATGGCTCGCACATCTCTCACGAAGTCTGAGTGCTTGTCCCACGTAACTGCGCCTAATCCCCGCTTCATCCACCCTGTAAAAAGCATATATGCCACTAGAATTCGGAATGCCTGGACATATCTTTTTTATTCGCTCTTCTCGTTCTTGTTTTATTGCGAATATTTGTGCGTAATTCAAATTTAGATCACCTTCTTTCAACCAAACGCTACCTGTCCGTTATTCTGCATATAAATCATTGGTGCAGCTTTGCGCTCTCCAACTTTCAGATACTGGCAATTTGTTTTTACAAGTGCTTCTGCCATTACCGGAACAACACTGTTACCGATTCTTGCTACCTGTTTGGCAATTGGGTAATTTCTCCATTTGTAATCCCGATCAATGATATAATCTTTTGGAAATCCTTGCATCACCTTTAGTTCTTCCGGCTTTAACATTCTTAGAAAAATATCCGAAATAATGTACTTCTCTCCGTGAATATCAACCAGAACATTTACCAGTCCGAACCTGTCTTTTGTAGTAATGGTTCCAAGCGGTTCATTTAATACCTGTCCACATCCTGTTCCGTAATATTTAACAAGGAATGCAGATACCACGCCGAAATGTCCAGGAGATGTGGTTATGATATGTAACGGTTCGTTACACCCTTGCCCGATTCCAGATTTATAAAACTTTGTTACAAATGCCGTTACCAGCCCATATCTGTTTGAAGTATCAATGGTCTTAATCGGCTCTGTCAGCAACTGTCCTCTGGAATCACCTTGTCTGGTTTCTCCGTGATACTGAATAATAAATGCCAGTGCATCTTTATTCTTTACAATGTATGGTTCTGGATTATCAACGATATATTTCTTGATGCCATTTGCAATACGTTTCTGTGTTGCTTCTGCTAGTGGTTTCTGGCGGTCAAAGATACTTTTACCTAAATCTGACCAGTCAATATAATCGCCACACTGATTATATGGTTTCAAGCCGTCTGTGCCAAAACGATTATGCGTAGGCTTTGGCCATATTATTTGTTTTCCATCTCTACGGAATACTGCATACCACCTTTTTCTGGTTGTTGGTGCTCCGTAATCCGCAGCTACCAGTTCCCGACTATCGAATTCATATCCAATACTTTCCATTGCTGAAATAAATTTTCGGTAATCTTCCCCGGTTCTTTCCTTAATCGGATGCCCTTTCTCATCCAACGGACCCCATTGCTGTATTTCTTCTACATTCTCCATGATAATTACATCTGGCAGAATTGCCTTGGCGTGTTTATATACCGCCCAAGGAAGTATGCGAAGTCCTTGTTTTCGTGGTTGACCACCTTTTGCCTTTGAATGGCTCGTGCAGTCTGGAGAAGCCCACATCAACGCTACGTGCTGATTTCTAACATATTTCTGCAAATCTACTTTGAAAATATCTTCGGTTAGATGCAGTGTTCCAGGATGATTCGTCTTATGCATTAAAATTGCATCTGGATCATGGTTTATTGCTATATCAACAGGTCTACCAAGAGCCATTTCAATTCCTACGGATGCGCCACCACC